>Ga0116188_1000193_pt1 | contig 68286 bp, 70 predicted proteins | sample AD_JPNTR2_MetaG_FD_89807 | JGI IMG/M metagenome (GOLD analysis project Ga0116188, IMG submission 89807) | Active sludge microbial communities of municipal wastewater-treating anaerobic digesters from Japan - AD_JPNTR2_MetaG | ecosystem: Engineered > Bioreactor > Anaerobic > Digestate | place...
TCTGATTGCAGGACATCTGACGGATCACGCACGCAAATTACGACTCGCGCTCGGCCACTGTAACGGCTGGATTTGTACTTTCCTCAGAGTCGCTGAATCGTTTTGAGTTTTGCGGAATCAGGTCATATTTTTGTCCAACCAGATCTTCACCACCCAGTATCAGAGGGAGGTGATCCAGATCTTCGACAGCTTCATCGAGAGCCTTCCTGAGAATATCCAGCCCAGCGCCCGTGAATACTTCTACCCCAAGAGCGAGGCCATAAATTTCAAGTCGCCTAAGTTCAACCTGTTCTCGCAGTTTGCCGGCGTTCAGGTCTTCCGGGATCAGGAGGAGCGTGATGCCTACTACCAGGACGCAAGGAAGTATTACTTCTCGCTGCTCATGGGCTCAGGTGGACAGACAGGCATAAAAAAGCTGCTGAAGGAAGCTGTTCAGCAGCCGGGATTTGTTTACTCCCACGAAAATATCGACAAGATCCTGATGAGGGCTGCCATAAGCACCTGTGCCGATGACCTGAATACTGCCGGAAAGATCTGCGATAATTCAGTGAAGTACATTCTTTCTGAGGAGGCTATTGCTGCTGCCTGCCGTTTAGCGGAAAGGGGAGCGGTCACTGATGAGGACGTGGCACGGCTCAATGAGCGCTATCCTCACGCCAAGCCCAAATTCCGCATGATAGAGAACGACATGGCTGCATTTATCCGGAACGAGCGCCAGATCCTCTATTATTACGGCTTTTTCCACTCAAAATCCACCGGCGCTTCGGATATGGAATTCAGCAGCCTTACTCCCATAGGCGAGCTGGCGCTGAAGGCCGGCTACTATGGGTCTCTGGTAATTTGGGAGCATCAGAAGCTGAAGATGATCTCTCAGCCGGCTACGACTGAGATCAAGCAGATCCCTGCGGTGGATGATCCGGAGAAGAACTTCTTCGTCAGCTTCACTCCCTACACCGATATCCTGGGAGCTGTTCTCCGTCAGGGCTCTATGACCTTGGATGAGTACAAATACATCGTTTCAAGGCGAAAGCGCTGCTTCGATGATGACAGCTGGAACGCTGAGGAGAGCACTCTTTGGCAGCATCTGCCCCAGATCATTGAGAGAGTGGGTTCCTTCCGCAGAAAGAGCGACATTACCGACGAGGACGGCCGCAAGGAGCTGCTGAAATACCTTTTGGGAGTCCGCAGCGATATCCCAGCAGATAAGAGCACCGATCCTATGGGTGCTGTGAGCTTTGGGAGCTCATGCGTGAGTATCAGCGACAGGGATAAGCTGAGCTTCATCTACGGCGTTTACACTAAGCTGGGCAAGTACAAGCTGATGAGATACGAGGATGTTCTCATGGATACTGAGGCCGACCTGAGAAGGCGCTACGCCCAGCCTGTTTCCGGGAACACAGCTCCCTGCGACAGCAAGGTCAAGATCGGCTGGGATCTGTACATCATCCACCCGGATACGTTCTTAATGGTATCCGCAGCTCTGGTCTGTGCCGGAGCAGGCTGCGGGATCACCGACCTGGAGGACATCTCTCCGGATTTGGTGACAAGGCTGAGCAGATATATCTGGGAGAAGATGCCGGAGCTTTTCCGGGCTCTGGGAGCCCGCACGGAGGCCGGCGTGAAAAAGAAGGTCGTTGCGGCGCTGACCGCCCTTGCTGCGGAAAATTACAGCAGCTATCTCCTTACAGATGAACGCCGCTCCGTCGGGCGCCTTGCCGGATACAAGGCCGAGAACAGCGCTGACCTGAAAAACAAGATCCACCAGATCTCGGGATCTGCACCAAGCGTGACCGACGGACAAAGAGAGCGCAGCAGTGCTCTTGTAAATCTGATGAAGGCCTACTACATTCAGCTTTTCTCGGAAAACGGCCTGCTGAAATGCGAATGCTGCGGCAGCACTACCTTCATTACCGCTTCGGGGGATCCGTATCTTGAGTTCCACCACCTGATCCCGTTCAACATAGCCGACGGTCCGGATCATTATCTGAATTTGTTCGCTATGTGTCCAAGCTGCCACAGAAAGATCCATTTTATGGGAGCTAAGGACAAGGCGGAGGAGTATCAGAAGCTCAGCAGCAATAATTATTTGGAGCTGCCATTTGTGGAGCGGCTGAAAAAGCTCAGGAGCGAAGGCCTGCTCAGATCCTATCAGCTGGACTATCTACAGGCCGACGGTGCGATCTCCGAGAGCGATTACGGAGAGATCTCATGGGGGAGGTACAATGAAGAGCGTAAATGATATAAAGGGCAGGATCTTCAACGACAGATCCGACCGGCTGCTGAAGGAATTCCCGGCGGAGTGTATCGACCTGGTGGTGACTAGTCCGCCCTACGACGACCTGAGAGACTACGAGGGCGTGGCTTCGTGGGATATGGAGGTCTTCCAGACCATCGCCAGGGAGCTTTACCGTGTGATGAAGCCCGGCGGAGTCGTTGTCTGGGTGGTAGGGGATAAGACCCTGAAGGGCAGCAAGACCCTGACCAGCTTCAAGCAGGCGCTGTTCTTCCAGGAGATCGGCTTCGATATGTACGATGTGATCATCTATGAGAAGGCCGGCTCCGGACCGCCCCACCCCAACAGGTATTTCAACGCCTTTGAGTATATGTTCGTTCTCAGCAAGGGTCGTCCCAAGACTGTGAATATCCTCCGAGATAAGCCGAACAAGTGGGCGGGCTGCTCAACATACGGCGAGGTGACACGCCGTGAGAAGGACGGAAGCCTGACAAATAAGGGCAGGAAGGTGATCAGTGAGTTCGGCGTTAGGACGAATATCTGGCGCTATGCTAACGGCAGGGGCTTTGCCACAAAGGACAAGCTGGCCTACAAGCACCCTGTGATCTTTCCGGAGAAGCTGGCTGAGGATCACATCGCCTCATGGAGCGATCCGGGAGACCTGGTCTTGGATCCCTTCGGCGGAAGCGGCACAACTGCAAAGGCTGCTCAGAAAATGGGAAGAGAGTGGGTGCTAATCGAGGCTGTGAAGGACTACTGCGAGATCGCAAGAGAAAGATTGGAGAGTATCCAAAATGCAGACAGTGATAACTGATGTAAGCTATGACAGGACCCTCTTGCTGATGAGGTCTGAGTACGAAAAGCTGAGTGAGAACGGCTGCTTTTTTGCCATAGTCAGAACTGAATACGACCAGAAGGGGAACGTGCTCCATGACCTGATGGACGTGGTTTCCTCAGCGGTGGAGATCGGGTATGTGTATGTGAACACCATCGTTTACCCCACAGCACTTCCTCAGAGGGCTGCCTTCACGGATAATGTGAAGTACGTCGTCTGGCTTTGCAAAAACCGCTCTGCCATGAAGTTCAACAAGGACGCTATCCGTGAAAAGCACATCTGGAAGGACGTAGAATGGGGAAAAAGAGCCAAGAACTATAATCCCAAGGGCAAGGATCCGGGAAATGTTTGGATCCCCACCAAGGACGACGGCATGGCTCATATCACCGAGCATATCATGCTTGGAGATGAGGGCGTTATACAGCGGCTTTTGGATATGTCCGGCTGCGGAGATGACTGCACTGTCATTCGGGAGGAGCGTGAGCTGAGACAGCTGGAGAGAAGGCTGCCCAAGGAAAGGCTCTCTGCCGAAAAACTGGAGCAGAGCAAGGTGATCTTCGGAAGCTCAGAGGATATGTCCGGGGTACCTGACGAGTCGGTGCGGCTGGCTGTTACCTCGCCTCCTTACTGGAATTTGAAGGACTATTTCAAAAAAGGACAGATCGGTCAGGAGGACTACCGGGTCTACCTTGAGCGAATGAAGGCGGTCTGGGCGCAGTGTTACAGGAAGCTGACCTTAGACGGCTCGCTTTGGATCAACATCAACATTCGCATACAGGGCGGAAGAGTGATCACGATCCCCCACGACATCATCAAGATGTGCCGTGAGATCGGCTACTATTATAAGGGGATACTGATCTGGCACAAGTCCTCCGGCATACCTACAGGGGAGAAAAACATCGTTGACCGCCATGAATATGTGCTGGTGTTCTCTAAGAGCGAGGAATTTTTCGCAGATCCTCAGGCCATGGAGAGCTGCTGCGACTACAAGTCCGACCGGATGAACGGCGGCGCCCTTTGGAATATCAACCGCAAGGCTGGAAGTGTGGGCAAGCAGTACATCCACCCGGCGATCTATCCCAACGAGCTGGTGGCACGGATAGTCCGTGCAGCCACAGCTCCCGGCGATACGGTGCTGGATCCATTCCTGGGCAGCGGCACCTCCCTGATAGCTGCCGAGCAGTGCGGCAGAAGGTGCATCGGCTTTGAGTACAACGAGGGCTTCCGTGAGCTCATGGAGCTGCGCTTTTCTCAGGAGATCCCTGATGCAAATGTCGAGATCTCCGGCTTGAAATGAATAAAACGATCGCCCCGAAGTGACCTGTGCGGCTGCTTCGGGGCGAATTTATCTTATTTTTCCAGCAGGATCTCTCTGACCTTATCGAAGATCCTCTTCTTCAAAGACCCGGGGACTAGGTTTTCCGGCAGCCGGTCTATGGGGAAAAACCGCTGCTCAGCCACCTCTTCCTCCTGGACCTTCATCTGCCCGGTGAAGTCCCGGCACAGGTAAACGATCCCGGCGATGTAGACCTGATCCCCGTTGGGGTACCGGTAGAAGGACTCCTGACCGGACACGTCCATGAGGAATTCCAGCTTGCCGCAGGTAAGGCCGGTCTCCTCCAGCACCTCTCTGCGGGCGCAGTCCTCAAAGCTCTCACCCAGTTCCATTGAGCCGCCGGGGTAGTCCCAGAAGCCGTTGTCCGTTCGCCTGCCCAGCAGGATCTCATTTTTGCCGTTCACAAGGATCACGCCGGTGCCTGCCATGATGATCGGCCGGCTGCCAAGCTCCCTGCGCAGCTCCATAATGTAGCCCATTTTATGCCTCCTTGGTGTTTAGTCCCAGCAGCTCAGTCACCTGCCGGAACATCTCGTCCTCCGAAATATCCCCTCCGTTGACGATGCAGGGGACTCCTGATCTTCGGCAGTCCTCCTGCACCTGCTTAGCGAAGAGCACGTCCCTTTGCATCCAGTTGCGGAAGGCTGCCTCCTTGTCTGTGCACTCTGCCAGTACGAATGGCACCCACTCACGTTGGCGGTAGTGGCTGATCTGGAAGTCGGGAGTGGGAACGATAGTGATGTAGCGCTCCTTTCGGGCGGCCATGACCTGGGGAGTATAAGCAGCGCCCTCGGTTATGATCAGGTCAGCCTGGATCTGGTCTATCCTGTGGAAAACAAGCGGCGCGATCTCCTGGTAGATCTGAGATTCCTCCCTGCATTGCACAAAGGGGTCACGCATCCAGTTCTCCTCTGGGGAGAGCGTGCGCACCAAGGCACAGGCGGAGTGGCCCTGAGCAGCGGCCTCGTCCAAAAGCTCCCCAAGGATCTCATCCACCTTGAAGTAGTATGCGCCGAATTCCCGGGAGATCCGCTCAGCGACGGTGCTTTTGCCGCTGCACGGCGAGCCACCGATAAATAGAATGGTCTTACACATGAAGTTCTCCTTTCCGGCTCAAGCGGTCCGGCTTTTCGGCCAAGGCTTCCGCCGAGAGATGAGCGGCAGCGATAGTTTCTGCTTAAATTATACCAGACCCTTCGCTGGCTGTCAACAGCAGTGGCTGCTTTTTTAGAGCAGCACTGAATATATGTTGGATCCATCAAAAAAGGCTGCCTAATGTTTAGAACGAGAATAGTGCCTTAAAGATACAAAGATCCCCCTGAATCTATACAATCCAGGGGGACTGTTATTAACATCAGTTATCCGCTTATGCAGATCAAAATGTTATCTCGCTTTTGCACTTAACTCTGTTGAGTTTTTATCACTTCTTATCTGCGATAGCAGCCTGTATGGCTGATCATCCGGGCAGGCATTTTTCCTTTTACGCGAAGCGGACTCCCCGTCAGGGGAGCCCGTTATCTCGTCGATATTTACGACAGCTCTGTTTCGTCTGCCGCTTGCAGTGCACATCATTGCACCTGTATAGTTCTCGCTGTATCTGATGTTGAAGATATAGCTGTTGGAGTTGACCACCTGTACGCTGCTGATGAGCTTGTCCATAAATGCTGCGGAAGCTCCGCCCTTGAAGTCAGACATTGCGTGAAGTGTCTGTTCAATATTGCGTATGCTTTCTTTGAAGCTCTCTGCGTTATCCTTCGGCACTTCCTCAGCAGAAACATTGAGCAGTCTCTTCTTTTCATCTATCTCCGCTTGAATTTTACTGTGCTTTTGGGTGAACGCCTCCTTTGTAAGCACTCCTTCGGCTCTCATATCTATGAGGTTGTCAATCTTGCTTTCGAGTGCTTTTATCTCTGCGAGTATCTCACTGTCGCTCTTGTGTGTCTCGGGTGATGTATCGTCAGGGCGATAATATTTCTTCACAAGCTCAAGCGCTTTGGCAAATACCACTCGCTTGTTTACGAATGTATCCTCGAAGATATGCTCAGCAATGAGGTCAAGTCTCCACTGCGGAAGCATTTTCATTTCACAGAAGCCAGTGGCATCGAGGCCTGCTTCCTTGCGCGTCTTTGCGCTGCCGTGATTGAGCTTGTTGTAGCATCGGTATCCCCAGCTCGGAACTCCTGCCTTATTCTTGCCCCACAGGTCACGTCTGAACCCCGAACCGCAGGAGCATATCAGCTTGTTGGTCCACATATTTGTTGAGGGATTGCACCTCGACCTCAGCACCGTTCCGCCGACTACCAGCGTCGGCTTTTTCTTTGATCTGCGCATTGCATTTGCCTTGTACCATTTGTCCTCATCGATGATAGCTTCAAACTTTTTCTCACCGATGATGTATGTGTCCTCATCCTGATTTATTATACGCCGCTGGTCGAGATAATTATTGTTGTGGGACTTATTGTATACCACTCGCCCCATGTAGGTCGCGTTGCGTATGATGCGCAGGATATTTCCGGAGTCCCACTTCACTGCTCCAGAAGCGTTTTTGTAATGGAGCAGTGTCAGTTCATCGCCTATCTTCTTGCCGCCAAGTCCCTGCAGGTACAGGTCGAATATCATTCGGACCGTCTCTGCCTGTTCGGGATCAACGACATAGGTATCGCCGACTTTGTTGTAGCCGAGAATATTTCCGTTGCCGTACAGTATTCCTTTTTCACGGCTTACCATCTGACCAGCACGAACTCTCTCCGAGACCTTGCGGCTCTCGTCCTGCGCCAGTGTAGCCATAAGTGAGAGCCGAAGCTCTCCGTCGCCGTCCATCGTCCAGATGTTGTCCTCGACGAAGAATACTTCAACTCCTATGTTGCGGAGCTCTCTTGTGAAGGAGAGTGTGTCCACAGTGTTTCTTGCAAATCGGCATACTTCACGGGTAACAATCAGGTCGAACTTTCCGTTCTTCGCATCCGCTATCATTCTCAGAAACGATGGACGCTTCTTCGCCTGCGTACCTGTTATTCCTTCGTCCATAAAAACGCTGATTTTGATACAATGCAACGATTGCAGTTTAGGGGGTGCAAAAATCTGCACCCCCTACTTTTTAACGATTGCGATTTTGCACCCCCTACCTTTTAACGATGCACCCCCCTAAGTCGGATTTGCACCCCCTATTATTTAACGAATGAGTGCATAGAAAAAAGCACCCAAGGCTTCAAAAACCCTGAGTGCAAAATCGGCTTATTTGCTTATTCCACTGTAATCTCTGTTCCATCACGGAAGGTCACTGTAATCTCATCCTTGCTTTTCACCGTAAGGAAATCCACCAAGGCACACCACAGTCCTTTATCAAATTCTGTCTGAAACTGTGCGGTTTCCTTGACCGCAATGATGAAGTCCTGCAGCTGTTGATGCCGAGCCTTCTTATCTGCAATTTCAGATTCCAGCTTATCGTAGGTGTATTTCTCAGCTTCATACTGTGAAATCAAACTGTCGTAGCGTTTATTATAGGCGGTCTGGTCGAGTGCCACACGGGCATTCTCTGCCACAATGTTCTCCGTCTGTTCCACCAGAGCATTCATCTTTACGGCACTCTCATCAAGCCGCTTTTCCAGTTCAGCAGTGTCCGAGAGCAAATGCAGAATGGTTTCCGCATTTTCCATCAGAGCCTCACGCTCTGAAAGATATTGATTGACTGCCTTGATAAATACCTCTTTGATTTCATCTTCGGTCAGATGCGGTGTTTTACACTTGCAGCCATTCTTAAATTTATGATTGCACTGATAGATCACCCGACGGTACTTGTCGTTGGAATGCCATACCTTAGAGCCGAACCAGCCACTACAGTCTCCACACTTGATTTTCGATGCAAAAATACCTGTACCACTGTACCGCCCTTCTGAATTGGTGCGGCGTTCCATCTCTGCCTGTACCTGTTCAAAAATGCGTGGGTCAATGATGGCTTCATGATTTTTCTCCACATAGTATTGTGGTACTTCGCCGTTGTTCTTCTTTTTCTCTTTGGTGAGGAAGTTGGTGGTGTAGACCTTCTGCAAAAGGGCATCGCCCTTGTACTTCTCATTCGTCAGAATACTCCGGACGGTAGAACTGCTCCAGTTCTTTTTGCCGCCGGGCGTAGGAATGCCAAGCTCTGTCAGTTTTTTCGCCACTTTGCCGCAGGAATAGCCATCCAGAAACAGCTTGTAAATCAGCTGCACTGTCTTTGCCTGTTCCTCATTGACCACAAGATTCCCATCGGGGCCACGGTCATAACCAAGGAACCTGCCAAACGGTACGGTTACCTTGCCATCTGCAAAACGCTTACGCTGTCCCCATGTGGTATTCTCTGAAATAGAACGGCTTTCTTCCTGTGCAAGAGAACTCATAATCGTGATGAGCAGTTCGCCCTTTGCATCAAATGTCCATATATTCTCTTTTTCAAAGTAGCATTCGCAGCCGTTTTCTTTCAATTTTCGTATCGTAGAAAGGCTGTCAACCGTATTTCTTGCAAATCGGCTGACCGATTTTGTGATGATAAGATCTATCTTTCCCGCCAATGCATCCTGCACCATCGAATTGAAACCGTCACGGTGCTTGGTGTTGGTCGCACTGATACCTTCATCTGAATATAAACCTGCGAACTCCCAATCATCACGCCCTTTGATATAATTTGTGTAATAATCCACCTGTGCCTCATAACTCGACTGCTGTTCCTCGTGGTCAGTGCTGACACGAGCATAGGCTGCCACCTTTCGCTTTTCTTTTGCGGTAAGTGGAGTGGCGGTGAATCGACTAATTGTAGCAGGGATTGTCCTCACATTTTTTGCCATGTTTTCTCACTTCCATCGTAAAAATAATATTTCAAACTACCGTCCTTCTGGACTATGATCGCTTTGACTTGCTTCGCAAACTCAGAGGCATCAAATTCTTCTGTACCCATAATGTAAGCGGATACGGTTCGCAGATTGCAGTCTGCCAAGTCCTGTGCGTTGCACTCTGTTCTGACTTTTGATTTGCCTGGGCAATACCAATAGTGGTACTTTCCGTAGCTGCAATACCTGCGAAGTACATTCCCACAGATGCCGCATCTGATTTTTCCGATAAACTCGTCTGTCGAGGTGCTTTGATGAACATTCACTCTAAGTTTTAATGTTTCAAAGTGCTTGACCATGCCGTCTTTCAGATAAAAATCGATACTGCCTGTTTTCTGGACTACCATCTTTTCTACGGTTGCGGTGAAAAACTCATCATCAAAGGACTTTTTCTGCATCACTTTACAGAAGATTTCTCTGATTTCCGTATCTGCATAGTTCACGCTGTCGCAGGTAATGCCATGCTGGTGCTTTGCTCTGCAGCTCCAATATAAATGTCCGCCGTCTTTCGTGGTACTTATGGCTCTGCCATACCGCTTGCCGCACATCCCACAGAAGATTTTCCCATCCAATAAGTTGTGCGGTATTTTTAGTACTTTTTCCTTTTTGACCTTCACAGGCTTTGGTGGCATTTTCCATGTTTTTGTTTCGCCGCCCTTGAACTGCATCTGAACATCTCCGCCATCCAGCACAGTGATGCTGTTGACTGCTTCATTGAACTTCTGCTCGTCAAATCCATCCGTTCCCATTAGCTCTGCACATATTTCTTGGAGCTTTGGCTCCGTAAAACTCTGACTTCCGCAGTTCATACCTTTTTCCTTCTTACTGCGGCACAGCCATCTTGCACATTGAGTTTCTTTTGCGGCTGCTACCCTTGCGTATGATCTGCCGCAGATACCGCACTTTATCTTTCTGGTAAATGGGTAGGTCGGATTTTGCATCGACTCTCTACGCCTATGCTCAGCAAGTACTAATTCATAGGTTTCCTTGTCGATAATGGCTTCATGAGCATCCTCGATAATATACTGTGGCAGAACACCATCATTGATGACCTTTTTCCCTAAAATGGGGTCTGGTATGTAGGATTTCTGTCTGCGGATAATTCCTGCATAAATATCGTTATGCAAAAGTTGCCTTACCGTAGATTTATTAAAGAGCTTGTCGTTGATTGTGCGGTATCCTGCATCATTCATATTTTTTGCAATATTTCGCAGTGTTGTGCCGTCAAGGTACATTCGAAACATCCATCGCACCATTTCGGCTTCTTCAGGAACTACCATGTAGCATTTCTGTTTCTCATCGTATTGGTAGCCACTTAGGTGCTTATTTGCCATACCAATCTCACCGGACTGAAAACGCTTGCGGATACCCCATTTACAGTTGTCTGAAATGGAACGGCTTTCTTCCTGTGCAAAGGATGCCAGGATGGAAAGCATCAGTTCTCCGTCACCGCTCATGGAATTGATATGCTCTTTTTCAAATCGCACTTCCACACCGAGACTTTTCAAATGCCGTACCGTTTCCAGAAGGTCAACCGTATTTCTTGCAAATCGGCTGATGGACTTTGTAAGGATAATGTCGATTTTCCCATCTTCGCAGTCCTGCAGCATTCGGCAGAACTCGTCACGCTTTGCAACCTTTGTGCCAGATATGCCATAATCTGCATATACCCCTGCGTACTGCCAGTCAGGATTCTTTTGAATCATACTGCTGTAATAGCTGACCTGTGCCGATGCGGAATGCAGTAAACGTTCGGTGTCTCTTGACACTCTGGCATAAGCTGCAACCTTTTTCTTAGGCTTTATAGCCGCCGCTTTGGGTTCAATTTTGCTTATCTTTCGCATAGAATCACTCCTTGTCAGCATCATATATTCCCGTACTTTTCGGCATTTATCAAGTCAATGTCGGCAAATAATGTACCCGAACTTGGAGCGTATTTTTCGGTAAAAATTGTATCAATTTGACGGTATTCATCCTCAGTGATAAGGCATTGTCGAAGCATAGAACGAGCCATCGCCATCGTTGCCTGATACAGTTTTTCTCTCTCCATTTCTTCCTTAGACATTGCCGCCACCCCCGAATCTGTCCTCGATATAGCACTCGTGGCAGCAATACTTCCGATGAGCGTTTCCATAAGCTGTGAACGGCTTTTTACAGCAGGCACATACGAATTCGTAATTTGCTTTTTTATCCACACGGTCGAGATGCTCATTCCACCATTTCATACGACATTTGTCAGAGCAGAACTTCCTCTGTTTTCTGCCAGTAGATACTCTTATCGATTTGCCACAGCATGGGCAAATACTATCCTGCACATCTGTTTGGTTTTCTTCCGGTTTGTTCCGCTTGTAAAAGCTTTTGATTGTATTCTCCGACAGCCCCATCAACTGACCGATTTTCTTATAACCAAAGCCGTCTCTTTTGTAGGCTATGATTTGTTCTTTTTGCTCATTTGTCACAATCGCAGACCTCCAATCATCAAGGGTTGTTCCTTCGATTCATAGTTTAATCGTTAATTAGTTCTCCCTTTGACAGCTATGTATTGGAATCTGCAATTATTCCGTTTTGCGGCAAAAAAATAATGCCCACCAAGGAAACGGCTCCTTGATGGGCATTACAGCAATGTTGTTATTCAGTTATCTGAGCAGTTCATTGACTCGATTCTGTACCGCATTATAATCATAACCCGCATCGGTCAGTTTCTGTTTACGTTCTGCACCGTTGCCCCATTTACCCTGAATCACTTCACGGGCGATTTCGTCAATGGATTTCTTCGCCGGATATACCTGTTTACCACTGCTGTCAAAAACAGAATATCCTGCTTTGCAGGCTTTCTTGGCATTTTCCAGAGAAGAAAAAGCACCAATCTGCGATTTAGCGTCAGACCATGTCTTTCTCACTCTGTAAAGCTGTTTAGAAGTAGCTGTCGCAGAAGAACCGGAGTACATGTACGACTGCACCTTTGCTTTGAACTTATCCCAGTGAGGAAGAATGTATGCAGGACAGTATTTTCTGCTGTACCAGTAGTTATGAGTGTAAAGGCAATCAATTGACAGCTTGTATTTATTAAGCAATGCTGCCGCCAGTCTTGCACAGTTATCCTCGGACTTTTTATCCTTATCGTTGTAGGCGGAGGACATAATGCACTCAATCGCAATGGTTCTGCGGTTGCCGTTTCCGCTACCATCAGCAGCGTGCCAGCCACTAAGGCTGAGAGGCAGATCCTGCCACGCACAGACGTTGTCAACGTAATAATGCACTCTGACATCTTTCATATTGCCGTTCACAGTAGCACGAGTGTACTGTTCCGCAGAAGTAGTTCCTGCCGCAGTTGTAATCCAATCGGTGTTGTGAACAGTAATACCAATAATTTTGCCCTCCATGGAAACGGAGGGCATATCGATGTTGTTTGGATTGTGTTTTGTGAGTAAGTACTCATTGACGGTGACACCGCCGAGGGTTGTTGTTTTATCAGGTTTTAAGATAGCCATATTATTCGTCCTCCTTGTCGTTTTTCTCTTCTATTCTGCCAACTTTTGTTTGCAGAACATCGATTGCTTTTTTGATTGCGGGTGGAAAAGGGACTCCCATAAGTGATGTATTTTCTACAATAGACAGCAGTTCATTCAGACAAAAGCTAATGCAGACGGCATCACGAATGTAAGTCGTACCGAGCAGAATATCCATTCTCACTGCAACAGCAATAAGGAGCAAGGTGCAGACCTTTTTTGCAAGTCCGAACCAGCCCGCTTTTGAGGACAAACCTCCGCTGTCAGTGTGCTTTGATTTGCCCATGGCTGCAGTGACCACACCTGTAAAGAAGTCCACTCCCATAAATACAATAAGAGTAACAAGTGCAGAATCCCAGCCGCCAAGCAGTGTGGTGATGAAGCCACCAACAATGCCAGCAATCATACAGATCCATTCTTTCATAAACATCACCCTTTCAGAAATTTGATTGATTTTATCATCGGATGTGAGTTGTCCGATGTGCCATTGAAGGCAAGATAATATTCTCCATCCGGTACATTCTCCAGTGACTGCATCACGGAAATATATGTATCGGAATAAAGCCATTTGAATGATAACTCCACTGCATTGCCTGCCTGTATTTCTTCATAGATATACTGAGCAAGTTCAGAGCCTGTTTTATCGATTTTTCTCACAAGATAGAATTCTGCATCCTGCGATGCTCCTACTGTATAACTGAGAATCATATGCATGGAAGAAGTCAGAACAACAGGTGTCAGACAGAGGACAAATACAGTCCCAGCCCAGCTGAAATCAGTCTGGTTGAAGTAAATCGCATAGTCATTTTCAGCACAGCAGAAATGCGGATAGCTTTCCGCAAAACCTGAAAGAGAACGGTAACCGTCATTGTAATAGGTGTAGATGTTCTCGCCATAAGTGGTAAGTGCATCGGTGCCGGATTCAAAAAGAACTGTATAGCTAACGGAGGTTGAGTTATTGATGAGATTCTCCAAGTATGCTGCATTTTCCTCAAGCTTTTGCAACTCGTCTTTGGTGGCGTAATTGGACAGGTCAACTTCGGGTGCGTTTTTTCCGTCAGCACCTTTCAGAGAGGCAAGCCATTCTGTTTCTGTTCCGGTAAATCCATGCTCTACAGCAATTATGTATGCGGATTTGCCATCTGTTCCGTTAACTCCCGGTTCACCGTCGATGCCATCTTTGCCGGGCAGTCCGTTAGCACCGTCCTTTCCGTCAACTCCATCTCTTCCATCTGAACCTTTCAGGCTTTCCAACCATTCAGATTCTGTTCCGATGAAACCATTTGCAACAGCAATTTCATAGGCAGATTTTCCATCTATTCCGTTGACTCCGTCATGACCGTCTGAACCATTCTTACCATCAATACCGTCCTTGCCTGGTAGACCGTCAGTACCTTTCAAGCTTTCCAACCATTCCGTTTCAGTTCCAACAAATCCATTTTCAATTGCTATCTGATATGCTGATTCTCCGTCTTTTCCTTTCTCGCTGATTTTCTGCAAGAGCTGTGTATACAAATCCGGTGTTGGAGGAATCGGACTGTTGTCATCATCTCCCACAAATCCGGATTGACGGATATTCAGCGTGACCGGAACAGTAGTTGCCCTCAGACCTTCCGTATTCTCTGCATCATAACCAAACACAGATATTTTCACCGCACCTGCATGAAGCTCTGCAGGTAGTAAACAAGACAAACCATCCATTCCAAGTACTCTATTGTAGGTTTCATCGCACTGCGTAAACTGTACCACCTTATGAAAATTCTTCCAGTCACCGTCAAAGGTAAATTTCAGCGTGACAAATGCAATCTGGTCGGATGCGATGATCTCACGCTCCAGAATTTCAATTTTCTGTTGTCTGACTAAAAATTTCAGCATCAACTCTTCACCTCAATCCACGTATAATTTTCAGTATCGTATTCCAGATATCCATCTGTACACTGAATTTTCTTCAGATAGTCATTGTAATAATGCTGACCGGAGGACATCCAGTTGTTCGGCTTTTGAATGGCATTCCATTGTGCAATCGTGCCTTCATAAGTAATGGTTTCAAGGCTGCTGCAATAGGTTATGACATTAGCACCGATAGACTTGCATTTTGCAGAAATTGTCAGACTGGAAAGTGCAGAACAGGAAGTGAACATAAACGAGCCAATCAGACTGCTGTCGATCCGAGCCGTTTTCAGCTTTGCACAATCACGGAATACATAATCTCCAATTTCTGTCACGCTCGCCGGAATGATGATCTCTGTCAGCTTTGTTCCGGAAAATGCCCATTTTCCAATTGATTTCACGCTTGCCGGAATCGTAATTTCTTCCAGACCACGAACAACACCCACCATATCTTCAAATATTGTAAACACAGATTCTCCGATAGAAGTGACCGTATCCGGTAAAGATACTGTTTTCAGATTGTCGCAGTCGGCAAAAATTTTATTTCCGATTTTGGTAATGCCGGAAGAAACTGTGATACTCTGCACCACTTGATTTCCATCAAATGGCGAGGAGTTGCTTGAAGAATAATCATAAGTTGCGCCGCTGCCATACAGCTTCAAAGAGCCGTCAGAATACAATGCATAAAAAGCATTCTCTCCACACTGTCCCGCAGAAACCAGAATGACACCTGTTGTACCGCAGATTTCCTCTACTTCTGCTAAACGTTCCTGAAATTCTGCAACACGATTGTTCAGTTCTGTAACAGTTTTATTGTAGCTGTCTAAAGCGGCAAGAATTTCTGAAACCTTGCATTTTCCAAGAATACACTTCACATAACCGCACTTCTTTTCATCACTGCGGTAATCCTTGATATTGGACTGAGAAATGCTTGTGATACCGCCATTCAAACGGACTGACGCAAGTGTCAGATAAGTTTTCGTGTCTGTATTTTCAAAGGCAGGGACAGACGGAGAAGTTGCTGCCGTGCCGGATTTTACTTCCAGCTTGCAGGCACGAACAGAATCACTCACATCACAGCTGATGCCAATGGTTACATAACGGCTCAGGGATTCATCAACATACTGCCGCAGGTCAAGTGTATACGCCATGTCATTGATGAAATAATGACCTCCAATCCACGCTTTTCCTGTGCCGATAACAACAGATAAATTGCCGCTTGCGGTCACTAAAAAGTTATCCCCGTATGTATCAAGAATGCCGTTACAGATCAGACTGGACAGGTAGCTTGTGAAATCTTCTGCGGTATACACCCTGTCCAGATTCTTTGCATTGAAAAATCCATATGAAAATGCCATAAAATCACGCTCCTTTGAATGTTGGTGTTAAGCTCCGACCATTCTGGTCAAAGCTTTCAATCATGCCGATCAGCTGTATTTTCGGCAGTATCAAGCCAAATCGTGTATGTTCCACCGTCACATAATCGCCGACAAAATAATCTTTGTTGTACTGATACTGGTTGGAAAATGCTGCGATTGTGGATTCTGACACAATTTTTGGAGGGAACATATTTTCTGCACCGGATTCTTTTAATAGCTCCAGATATTCTGCATCGCTGACATCCTCCTCATGAGCCGTGTTTCGCTCGTCCACATACACTTCATAGCGATCAAGATAGGTTGGTTCTGAACCGGAATAATATGTTGTCCGCTTTCTTGCACTCCCTTCACCACAACCGAAAATATATGCAAAATTCTTCTGAACGGAAGAATCCGCAGCGTAAGAGAAAGACAGCAGATTGTTATATGAATCCGAAAAGACAATATGCGGATTTGCAGATTGCAGAATACTTCTGTCCGTTCCCTCAAATAAATCGCATTTCAGCGTATTGCCGTCCATGCGGATATTAGCAGATCCGCCGATGGTTTCACAAATGGTATACAGCCATTCCATCAGATTATCATAGCTGACCTGTAATCTTGTTTTGCCCTGCCAGCATTCGCCGCTAACTGTCCCCATGGAAAGTCCCGGTATATTGCGGATTCCGGCAGAAATGGCATTTCGTGATAGCACACTCCGAACCATATTCTCGTATGTATCATTTGCCGAAAATGAAGGATAAATAATTCTTCGCTCCAGCAGGCAAGTGAGAAATCTGCCCGAAACAGTAAGGTAATCGCCGTCTTCTGCATTGGTTTCTATTTTTACGGATTCAATGATGCCAAAGTGCTCCTTATCATCATCTCTGCCAACAATTCTGCCCAATTGAAAAGTCTCCACATTCTGCGGATTGGCGGCAATGTACACTTCAAATGAACCGCACTGATAATATTCCACGTCCCACAAAAGAGAGGAAAAGCTGTCGCAGATTGCAACAAGGTCAATGGAAATTTGATTCTCTTCTGCTGTTAAACTGTAAATTTCTATCTGCATATCACACCCCCAAGTAAGCATTTCTGTGCATCAGTGTGACTTTCAGATTTTTCACACCTCGCACCGCTTGCACATGAAATGTATTTTTGCCCTCACGAAGAGAAAGCCATGTTGAACCGGATACCAGTCGGTTGATGATATTGCTGTCCACACCGTTACGGGTAAGGGTAACGGTTTTATTGCCAGTTTTCGTAGTGATTGTAATAACATCGCCTTTTAGAATATCGCCTTTGATTTGTAGGTATTCTCCGGTATCGGCATTATAGATAGTCGGGGTATATGCCGCAATTTCCGGCACGATTTCACTTGATGAAGCCTCTATCTGAATCGTGAATCCTGTTTCATCACCGTCATTCTGTATGATAATGTTGTCCGTTGTGCTGTAAACGCCCAGTGGAAAAGGAGCATCACTTTTCGGAAACGGAAAATGGAATGCTCCAGTCACTTGGCTATAGTAGGCATAGACTGCAGATGTGCTGTACCAGTATGGATCAGGACAGATAATGCTGATTTGTCCACTTGTGAGGGCATCGAAGTTGCTAATCTCACAGGTTTCCACGTAACCTTCTGTGTATACATCTATTCCGGCGGTCTTGTAGTAAACCTTGATATATCTGGACGGCTTGACCACACGATACAGCAGATGTCTGCGTTTTTCAATATCAATCCCACGCATCTGAAAGGAGATAACCACATTTCTTTTTTCGATAAAGGCATTGTTGAGATATGAGCCGTCCATACCTGCATAGGTGGAGGTGCTGATTGTTCCAGCCGGAGGGTTGAGTCCTTCTATTTTTGAGAACATAAACTCGTTTGCTGTTTTGGAGAGGTCAATCTGCTGACCTGCTTCGTTTTCGAGGTATATCGTGTAGAACAAAGTTTCACCTGCCTTTCATTGACAAAAAGAAAATAACATGATATAATACTTCAAAAATGAACTGTTCAAAATAGAAACTTTAGGAGGAGCATATGAATTTTAGTATTGAGATTCCAAGAAAAATTTCTATGGCATACAGTAAAGTGTGTAAACCTCTTTGTAAAGAGTTAGGTTTGTCACAGACCGCATTTGATATTATGATGTTTCTCGGAAACAATCCAAAATACAAAACAGCAAGAGATATTGTGGAAATACGGCACATCAAAGCCAATCTGGTATCGATAAATGTTGAACGTCTGGTTCAGGAAGGATACTTGATAAGACAAGCTGTAAAAGATGACAGACGTAAAACAGAACTACTGTGCACAGAAAAAGCCAAACCAATGATACGACGAGGTCAGCAGCTACAAAAAATGTTTTTTGAAAAGCTGTTTGCTCATATTGATGATAATATGCGTGAAGTCTTTGAGGAAGTCGTGCAGGTTATCAGTGAAAATTCAGATGAAATTTTGGAGGGAAAAGAATGATGGAAACGATATTGACTGTTCTGGTTACATTTTTTGCAGGTATGGGTGCAGGACTTGGAACAGGATTTGCAGGACTGAGTGCTGCAGCTGTCATCAGTCCGATGCTGATTACTTTTTTAGGCATTGATCCTTATATGGCAGTAGGCATTGCACTTTCTTCTGATGTATTGGCAAGTGCAGTTTCAGCTTATACTTATCATAAAAATAAAAATCTGGACATCAAAAACGGATTGATTATGATGGCAAGTGTACTTGTTTTTACGGTAGTCGGAAGCTATGCAGCAAGTCTTTTGCCGTCTGCAACAATGGGTGGTTTCTCTGTATTTATGACCTTCTTGTTGGGCATCAAATTCGTTGTACGTCCTGTGATGAATACCAAAGAATCCATGGCAGAAACATCAGCTAAAAAACGTGTCATACAGTCCATCATCTGTGGAATAATTATTGGTTTTATCTGTGGATTCATCGGTGCAGGCGGAGGAATGATGATGCTTTTGATTCTGACCAGCATCATGGGATATGAACTGAAAACAGCTGTAGGCACAAGTGTATTCATTATGACTTTTACTGCATTGACAGGAGCTTTATCTCATTTTACAATTGGCGGCACACCGGATATTCTGACTTGGGTATTGTGTATTGTGTTTACGTTGATTTGGGCACGTATTGCAGCGGTATTCGCAAATAAGGCGAAACCAAAAACATTAAACCGTGCTACCGGTGTTGTTCTTGTAGTGCTTGGCATTGTTATTATGGGATTTCAATTTCTGAATTAACTTTTCACATCTTCACTGCATTCCTCGTCAACCTATAAATCTCCAGCCGTGACAGTGCTTTAGGCGAGTTATTCGTCTGATTCACTGTCCGGCTGTTGTCGTTATTATAGTAGTTGTTAACCGTACCGCCGGAACTGCTATTCAGAGCCGCACCAGAAATACCATTCAAACTATAATTCAAATCAGAATCCATGGTTAGTTGCATTGCCTGAGCAACGCCACAGACCGCTTTTTCCACATACTTCTTGCTCTTGTTAATGCCCTCAGCTAATCCTTTCATAAAGTCCGGCATCCAGCTTTCGTAATCGGTCAGCGGACCTTTGTCCGGTACGGAAAAGTGCAGGAAATCACGAATGGTATCTGCCACACCAGTGACCGTATCTGCCAGATTGCTAATCATGCTCTTGATGCCGTCAATGATACCGCTGATAATGTCTGCACCCCAGTTCCATGCATCAGAAGCAAGCCCCTTGATCCAGTCAACCGCCGCCTGAAATCCGTCCTGAATGGCAGTTTTCACGCCGCTGACCTTTGTGGAAACAGCGCTTTTAATGCTGTCCCAGATGTTGGAGATCGTGGATTTGATGGTGTTCATGATGCTTGAAATCTTGCTGGAAATAGAATCCCAAACAGAAGAAACCACGCTTTTGATGCTGTTCAGAATGGGACTCAAAAAGCCATAAATCGCATTCCAGACCGAAGTTATCACAGACTGAATCACACCAAGTACTGTATCAATGACACTTTTAATGGCGTTCCAGATGGTAGTAAAAGTGTTTTTGATGCCTTCCAGAATTGGCGTCAGAAATGAAACGATTGCATTCCAGATAGCGGAAATCTTCTCCGAAATCCAGTCCATTACCATACCAATCAGAATCTGAATCGCCTGGAATATTGTCTCAAACAGGTATTTGAAAGCATCCAGAAGAGGTGCAATGGTTTCATAAATGCTGTTCCAGACAGTCATAATGGTGTTGTAAATGGTCTGGAATACTGTGGAAACCACTGTGTAAATGGCATTAAAAATATTGCTGAAAAAGGTGTAGATTCCAGTCCAGATGTTGACGAAAAAGTCTCGGATACCCGTAACAATTCCGGTAAAAAACGTGGAAATACTCGTCCAGATATTCACAAAGAAGTCCCTGATAGAAGTCCATACCTCGTCCCAGCTTGTGCCGAACCAACCCAGCACCACATCGGCAATGCCTTTCAGGGTGTTCATGATATTGGAAAATGTGTTTACAATAAAGTTCCAGATGGAAGTAAATATGCCTTTGACACCGTTCCACAGCTGATCCCAGTTGCCGGTAAACAGACCAATGAATACATCCAGCAGTCCGAGAATGATGCCGGATATCTCAGAAAAAATATTTGCAATGTTCTGAAATACTCCCTCAAACACAGGGGCAAGGAGATTACATAACGCATCCCATGCCGCTTTCAGCATATCGGTGAAACTTTCAAAGTTGAATCCAAGCGCATTGATGCGGTCGGTGATACCTTGCGTCAGACCGGAAAATGTACTTTTGATTTGTTCCCATATGCCGAGAATATTATTTTTGAAATTCTCATTCGTTTTCCATAGATGCATGAATGCCGCTACAAGAGCCGCAATTGCCGCAACCACGGCAAGAATTGTTCCGAGAGAAACGCCCAATGCACCAGTCACAGCGGTAATGCCGCCTTTGACCGCACCAATCGCAGCAGGTGCTTTTGACACCAGAGAAAGGACGCTGCCAATGCCGGAGATTGTTTTGCCAATAACGATGAGGAGAGGACCCAATGCCGCCGCCACCAGAGCAATTTTTACAATGGTCTCTTTGGTCTGTGGGTCTAACTGATTCAGCTTATCCACCAACCCTTGAATATGGGAAACAATCGAACGAATAGCAGGCATCAGAATATCCGAAAAAGAAATCGCCAATTCTTCCAGCTGAGATTTCAGAATGGTCAGCTGTCCGGCAAGGTTGTCCTGCATGGTTTCTGCCATGGAAAGGGACGTGCCGTCACAGTCAGAAATTGCACCGGATAGCTTTTCGATATCCGCAGGTGCAGCGTTCATGAGAGCAAGGAAACCGGACATTGCATTTTTGCCCACAAGAGCCTGTGCAGCAGATGCCTGTTCTGATTCAGAAAGTCCGGCAAAAGCGACTCTGCAATCAGCCAGAATATCGGAAAGTTCACGCATACTGCCATCTGCGTTGGTGGTTTGAATTTCAACTTCACCAATGGATTCACCGCAAAACTTTACTTCTCCGGCAAGTGCAGTCATAATAGAGCGCAGTGACGTTCCTGCTTGGGTGGATTTGATTCCGGCGTTCGCCATCAAACCAATAGCTTCTGCTGTATCCTCTACGGAGAAACCAAGAGAGCCTGCAACCGGAGCAGCGTACTTGAAGGTTTCGCCCATCATAGAAACATTGGTGTTAGCATTACTGGATGCTGCCGCTAACACATCAGCAAAGTGAGCACTGTCGGCAGCAGTTAAGCCGAAAGCAGTCAGTGCGTCAGTTACAATATCGGAAGTTGTAGCCAGATCTTCTCCCGAAGCGGCAGCAAGATTCATGACACCTTCGATGCCGGAAAGCATATCTTCTGTTTTCCAGCCTGCCATTGCCATATAATTCATGGCTTCGGCAGCTTCACTTGCGGAGAATTTTGTCTGGGAACCCATTTCACGGGCTTTATCTCGTAAGGCTTGCAGATCATCACCAGTCGCACCAGATACAGCGGCGACCTTGCTCATGGCAGCATCAAAGTCTGCTCCTGTTTTAACAGCAACAGTTCCCAGTGCAGTGATTCCGGCAGTCACGGGAAGCAGCTTTTCACCTGCATCGGAAATCTTGTCACCAACATTCTGCATCACTTCACCTGCCGCACCGAGTTTTGCAAAGACTGTATTTGTCTTGTCGGCTTCGTTTTGCAGGTTCCGCAGTTCTTGCTCTGTCTCAATGATTTCACGCTGGAGAGCGTCGTATTGTTCCTGTGAGATGTCACCGTTTGCAAGAGCGGTATTTGCCTGTTCTGCAGCAGTTTTCAGCGTTTCCAGTTTTTCTTTTGTGGAGGAAACCGCATCGGCTAACAGTTTCTGTTTCTGGGAGAGCAGTTCAGTATTGGACGGGTCAAGTTTCAGCAGCTTTTCTACGTCCCTCAGCTGTGTCTGGGTGTTTCGGATATTTTTGTTCACACCTTCCAGTGCTTTGGAAAGCTTGGTGGTGTCACCGTTGATCTCGACTGTGATACCCTTGATTCTGTTTGCCATGCGGTCACCTCCATTCTGCTAAAAACGGTCAAAATCATCCTGAGATGCAAGCGTATCATACTTGAAATCGTCATTTTCCCGTTCAGTAAACATATCATTCACGATTCCGATAGTGAGCATATCCAATTCACTAAGAGATAGTCCCAACTGTACACACCGCAGCAGAAAAAGCGGCGTTGTCATTTCTCTGTCAATCGGGCGATGTTTTTTTTAGATTCCACCTGTGTTTCGATGTTCAGTCCCCAAAGTTCTATCAGCTGTGGCAAAATCTCGTAAATACTGAAAGTGTTAAACTGCTCCAGCCAATCATCCGGAGAGGACGGAACATTGTCAGGATCAGCGTGTTTCGCCATAATATAGGCGATATTCTCAAAGACTTCAAGGCTCTCAATGTCCAGTCCGGAGTTATCCGCATCACCTTCGGATACAGATTTTTGCAGTGCCGCAAAATCCTTGTAAATATCTCTTCCGAATTTCAAACGATAAAGGCGAGGTACAGCAGCACTTGCCTTGAACGGTACTTCTATCCCGTCCACCAGAATATTTTTCTTGATTGCCATAGAATCACCCCTTACGATTTAGTTGTTGTCGTGGCCTTCACAGATGTATCTGGATTATACGGCATTTTGTACCAGTTGTTGTAGGTAGTTTCGTCTGTTTCTTCACAGGTTTTCGCCTTCACCAAGCCTGTCGGAAGTGCCGTTGCTGTGAGAGACAGTGTTTCTGTCTTAACCTCAGTAGAATCTTCCGTTGTCTGTCCTTCTGTTGCAGGACGGCTTGCACTGCAGCAGTAGAGGACATGACGAATCTTGTGCTTGTCACCGGAGAACTCAAACATCAGTGCAAACTGCGCAGGTTCTGCATCGTTCTGTTCTACAAGCACACCATGGTTATCCAGAATTTCACCAAGAATTTCTGTGGCAAATTCTGTGGTAACAAGTGCCACTTCGAGATCACCCTCATAACCGGAATTGTTATTGATGACGTAATACACCCCATTGTCGGCATAGAAATTTTCGTTGCCGCCGTTGGCATCAATAGACAATGAAACTGCACCAGGAAGGCTTACGGATTCGCCATATGCCGGTACCGTCTTGTTTCCATCAGAATCTTCGCCCCATTGGATAATCTTTGCCCAATGTACGTTGGACAAGCCAAATTTCACCTTGTTTCTTTTCTTTGCCATAAATCAAACCTCCGTTTCGTAAAGTACTTCATAAAGTCGTTCTGACTCAATCCATACCTCGGATTTGTTGTAAAAAATATGATGCTGTCTTAAAATTTCCTCCACACGCTCTTCCGTTTCCGGGGATTTTTCATCGGTGTACAGTTCGATATCCAGATGTTTGAAACTGTGATATGTCAAATTATCTGCGCTGAAAGTATTTTCTCCCGGGGAAAGGAAAAGCAGGAATGGAGGATTCGGACTTTCTCCCTCGGCAAAATGGTGATAGGCAAAAGGCAGTCCGACTTCCTGCATCATTTCGTTGATTTCTTCATAGGTCATGATAATGCCTTTCTGATAAAATTCTCCAGTAATTCCTCACCGTTCTGTTCAGCCGGAGCAATATGCGGTCTGGCAGCAACACGACCGCCGCCACGTTTGGCATGACCATGCTCCAGCAAATGTGCAAGCTGATAGCGGTTTTTGGAATGTACCGTCATTTCGAGTGAATGACTATTCTCACTGACTTTTTTCGTTGCCCAGCTTTTTGAATAAGCACCAGTGTCCTTTGGCGCATTGGAAGATATCTCTTTTCTAACTTCGGTTGCAGTCTTTCGGACAGCTTTTTTCATTTCTGTATCTGCAAGGTCTGCATATTCCTGCAATCCTTTCATGATCTCAGATGCCATATCGTCAACAGAAGTCATCGCAATCACCAGCCTTTCTTGTCCCTGCAACAATTTTCATATAGTCCAGTGATTTGTAATTCGGCAGAATGCCGTCTATGTTATAGGTCAATCCACGGAATAAAATCTTATGCGTTGTGGAATTGATACGCAATGTATCCGGTGTCTGCCGCACAGTAAATTCCAGAGAGCTGACCTCTTTTGTCACACCTGCATCTGTGGTTTCCGAAGATGATTTTACATTGACAGCAGCCCAGCAGGAGAATAATTCCTCCCACTGTGCCTTGTGGTTGCCGATGCTGTCAATTTTCGTGTTGTGCTCCAGAATGGTGATTCGCTGATTGAGATTTCCGATTTCCATCAGATTACCTCCTCACGCTGTGCAAAGAGAATAGAACGTAGAGATAAGGTAAGTTTTTTCATATCGGCTGTATTGCGGTTTTCATAAAGATAGCCAAGTGCGAACAACATAGCCGTCCGCACTGTATCTTCATTTTGTGCAAGCTCTTCTTCGTCAATTCTTCCTACGTCCATGCACAGCTTTTTCGCCGTCAAAAGTAAGTCCTGAATCAGCTTGTCATCCTCGCTGTGATCCACACGAAGATAGTTTTTTGCTTCTTGTAATGTTACCACCCACTCCAGCCCCTTTCTGCTATTATGCCTTTGTTGTGGAAGTGCCCTTGATAGTCAGTGTCTTTACAGCCTCCGGGAGGATGAGTCTGCCATCTACACGCTGACTTGCAATAAAACCGACCTGTCCGTTCATGGCAAAGACCTCATTCAGGCGCTTAAAGGTTCTGCCCTGACGGTCGCCAATCCAGTAGTACTTGAAATCACCGAATGCAATCGCCTTGCTGCCGGCTTCTAAAGTCGGAACATAGCTGGAAGTATAATACGGGCGATTGAGAATCATATCTGGTACACCTGCCTGTACAGATGGATTCCAGATATAGTTTCCGGTGTTGTCCTTCAGCTTGCGAAGTGCCTTGACCGTGGTGTCATTCATCACCCAGACGGCTTTCTTGCGGTATGGTGATTTTAACGAATAGAAGAGTTCCATGATGTCATCAAATGTAATTGCCGCACCGGAAGTAGTCACTCCGTCTTCTGCACCGCCAGCATCGGCAAAAATACCGGTCGGCTTACCTTTACCGTCACCTACAAAGAATGCCTCTTCTTCCTTTGCTCCCACACGTCTTGCAAACTCTTTTGCAATATACGAAGGCAAGTCAAAGGCAGAATCATTCAAGAGCTCTTCCGAAATCTTAATAGCAGTACCAACTTTGTAAGCAGAAAGAGATGCCTGTCCGAAAACGTCATCAGACAGAGAATAGGCTTCTTCCTCGTCCATCCACACTGCCTCGCCCTTGCTGGTCACGATTGGAATCTTACGGTCACCGGAAGATGTCTGAATCACTGTTGCCAGCTGACGGAAAATATTCTCTTCTTCCAGTGATTCGATTAACTTCTTTTCAAATTCATCCGGGCAGAGATAACCACCCTCCGAATCAGTGCCGATCTGCAAATCATTATGGACATCAATATAGTTGCGATTGCGGATATTGTTCCAGAATGCTTTATTGTAGCTGTCCGATGCAATGCCAGTCTTTTCTGACTGCTCTGTATGTGTTCCGGGTACAGACACCAGTGGCACAGATGTTGCAGCATTCATCTCACGGGCAAGCTTTTCCTGACGTTCCAGACGGTCGATTTCCTTTCCGTAAGCCACAATCTGTTGCTCCATGGCATCATAGGTCTTGCTGTCCTCTTCGGAAAGCAAACCGCTGTCGTTACGCTTGGAATCTAGAAATTCTCTTGCATCATCCCAAGCCTTCGCTCTCTTTTCTCTCAGTTCCTGAATGGTCATGTTCATTCCTCCAATCAATCTTTTAAAAGTGCCAGACGTTTGTCCAGCTGGTTAATGGGAACACCTTTCGGTGTAATAGCGGATATTTTCTGCATCAGTGATGCAGTGGTCTGAATTGGTGAATACAGCATAGACATCTGCTTTTCATCCGGATTGGATTCTTCTTTTTCGGGAACAGATGACTTTTTCCTGTCTTTATCATCAAATAGGATACCGTCAGCAAAACCTAGCTGCTGTGCTTTCTCTGCATTCAGCCATGTCTCATCATCCATTAGTTTTGATATCTTGTTTCGGCTCAGTCCTGTTTTTCGGGTATATGCGTTGATGATGCCTTCCTTGATTTCATCTAAAAGTGCAATTGCTTTTTCCATCTCTGCTTTATTCCCTGAAGCATAGGTCATAGGGTTATGAATCATCAGATAGCCTGTCGGACTAATCAGTGTTTCATCTCCTGCCATGGCTACAACAGATGCTGCTGATGCTGCAATACCGTCAATCTTTACTGTCACTTTGCTTTTATGATTTCGAAGCATGGTGTAGATTTGACTTGCAGAAATGCAATCGCCGCCCGGACTGTTCAGCCAGACAGTCAGATCTCCGCTGACTTTTGATAGCTCATCACGAAACAGAGCCGGAGTTATTTCATCACCCAGCCACGTTTCATCAGATATCGGTCCCTCAAAGTAAAGTTCCGTTTCCGAGGTATCTTCGTTCTTCACGAAGTTCCAGAATTTCTTCATTCGGTTTCTTCCTCCTTTATTGGTTTAGGATTTGCAAATGCACCAGCTTCAGAAAGTTTTGTAAAGCTGCCATTACACAAATAGAGATCTCCACCCTCTTCGGCAGGAATCATATTCATATCTTCCATTTCACGAATATCATTAGCGGACATCCAGCCGTTCTGACGTGCTGTTGCATATCCCTGCATTCTGCTTGCATAATCACCACGCAGAAGTCCGTCAACGTTGAATTTGATGAAATACTTGCCTTTCTCTGAATCTGAAAGGAGTGCTTTCATAAGTCCCTGTTCCCAGCGGACAATCCAGGGGTCAAGGCTGTATTTCACGAAATCAAGTGACAGGTGTTCCACGTTTGAAAATGTGGCATGGTCAAGGTCACCAATCATGTGGAGAGGTACACGATACAGCCTTGCAATTTCTTCAATCTGAAACTTTCTGGTTTCCAGGAACTGTGCCTCATTATTCGGAATTGCAATGGGAGTAAATTTCATGCCCTCTTCCAAGACTGCAACTTTATGAGCATTTCTTCCGCCGTAGGCTCTCTGCCATGCATCACGCACACGCTCGGGATTTTTGATAACTCCTGGGTGTTCAAGTACACCGCTTGGAGATGCACCATTTCCGAAGAATGACGCACCGTATTCCTCACAGGCAATAGAAATACCGATTGCATTTTTAGCAAGTGCAATCGGCGAATATCCAACCAATCCATCAAATCCAAGTCCGGGAATATGCAGAACTTCATCGGCATAGAGAACTATGTCACCTTGTTCTTTCATATTCGGATTGGCTTCATCGTAACGGCTGTAAATATATATCAAGCGGTTTTTATCGTCACGGTCAACCTTCATCTTGTCGGGCATCAATGGATACAGTCCGATAACATCACCTCTGCCGTTTCTGATAATCTGAGCATAGGCATTGCCGTAAATCAGCAGATGTGACATTAAGGTTTCCCTGAAAACAAATGATGTCATTTCAGGATTAGGCTGGTCGTGGAGCAAAAAGTAAAGCGGGTGCTGTGTCACTCGCTCTTTTCCTTTATCGTTGTATTTGTACACATGAAGCGGTAACTGTGCAATAGCCTCCGACAAAACTCTCACGCAGGCATAAACCGCAATGTGCTGCAAGGCTGTTCTGTCGGTTACACGTTTACCGCTGTTTGCTCGTCCGAAAAAATATGTGTAGGACGGGCTGTCATAACTGTTCTGTGGCTTATCTCTGGACTTGAAAAGTCCTGTGAAAATACCCATGAAAATCAACTCCTTTCTTGACTTTGTGTATATGGGTGTGGTATAATAATGTTAAACTAAATGTGGGGCAGTTGCTCTACAAATCGGAAATGGTTTTACACCCACCCCCAAATTTAAAAATCGAAGGGAGGACTTTTTCCGTCAGGAAAAAGGATACACTATGCGTGAAACAAAAGTATTCAGCAAAAACAGCACATATCAGAAATTTGAAGTGCTTAAGACTAACAGAAATAAAAGGTACAGATATAACGAGTTCTTAGTTGAGGGTGTCAGAAGCCTTAATGAAGCTGTAAAGAACAAATGGAATATAAAATCTTTTATTTATGACGGAAACAATTTATCCGGCTGGGCAAAGGAAATGATTGCAAATATTAAAACAGATGAGAATTTTTGTCTTACAGCTGAGCTTATGAATGACCTCAGCAATAAAGATGATACGTCTGAGTTAATGGCTATCATTGAAATGCGTGAGGACAAGCTTGAGAACGTGTCGCTTTCCGAAAATCCTTTTATAGTATTATTTGACAGACCGTCAAACAAAGGCAATCTCGGAACAATGATACGCTCTTGTGATGCACTCGGAGCAGATATGCTTATCATTACAGGACATTCCATAGACCTTTATGATCCTGATGTAGTTGTTTCTGCTATGGGTTCTTTTTTCAATATGCCCGTTATACGAATCGCTGATAATAACGATCTCTTTATGTATCTAAACAAATTGAAAGAACAGTATCCGAATTTCCTTACTGTCGGAACTACCGCTCACAAGCAAAATCCGATTTATTCAGCTGACCTTACAGTTCCTCTAATGCTAATGATGGGCAATGAAACTATGGGACTGAACAAAGCATATAAAGAATATTGCGACCTGCTTTGTACTATTCCAATGTCAGAAAAATCATACGCATCTTCGTTCAATGTAAGCTGTGCTGCTTCAATTCTGATGTACGAAATCACAAGGCAAAGGGGCATAAAGTAAATTCTATCAGTTTATTTTTGCAATGGAATATTCCCATTTGCCGAACTGATATCAACTACAAAATCAACATCTCCCTCGAATCATAAACAGACTCCTCAGAAACACATCCACAGCGGATTGCACGGTCAAGAGCCATAATCATGGCAACAGCGCCGTCAATTTTCTCTGTGGATTTTTCTTTGTCCGGCTTGATGTTTCCGGCTGGGTCACGGCGAATGAAAATATTATCCATCATCCAACGGAGAACTGGGTGTCCGTTATGAGCAAGTGCTTGTTCAAGGGTCAGTTTCATCAGTTCTTTTGTGGGCGGTGACATATCCTTGTATCCCTGCCCAAACTGAACCATTGTAAAACCAAGACCGTCAAGGTTCTGCGACATCTGCACAGCACCCCATCTGTCAAATGCTATTTCTTTTATGTTGAATTTCTGCCCCAGTTCATCAATGAAATTCTCAATAAATCCATAATGCACAACATTTCCCTCAGTGGTTTTCAGATAGCCTTGCCGTTCCCATACATCATAGGGAACGTGGTCACGTCTGACACGGAGTGGCAATGTTTCTTCCGGTAACCAGAAATACGGCAGAACGTAGTAATGTTCATCTTCTTCCGTTGGTGGAAACACCAAAACAAATGCTGTAATATCCGTAGTGGAGGAAAGGTCAAGACCCCCGTAGCAGACACGTCCTGCAAGGTCATCTTCATCAAACGCTATCTTGCATTTATCCCACTTCTCCATAGGCATCCAGCGGACTGCTTGCTTTACCCATTGATTGAGTCTAAGCTGTCGGAAAGCGTTTTCTTCTCCCGGAGTTTCTTTTGCAGAATTACACGCAGCCACAACCTTTTCCATTCCGATTGTTTTATCGAGTGATGGATTTGCTTTCTTCCATACCTTTGGGTCAGTCCAGTCCTCAGACTCATCTGCACCATAGATAACGGGATAAAAAGTCGGGTCATGTTTTCTGCCCTCAATAATATCCTTTGCCTTTTGGTGTACTTCATAGCAGATGCTGTTGGTGTCTGTTCCTGCCGTGGTGATAAGGAAATAAAGTGGCTGCATTCTGGCATCACCAGAACCCTTTGTCATTACATCAAACAGCTTTCTGTTAGGCTGGGTATGTAGTTCGTCAAACACAACTCCGTGAATGTTAAATCCGTGCTTTGAGTAAGCCTCAGCTGAAAGCACCTGATAAAAGCTGTTTGTGGGAATATACACGATTCGCTTTTGTGACGTCAGGATTTTGACTCGTTTATTCAGTGCGGGACACATTCTCACCATATCAGCGGCAACATCAAACACAATGGCAGCTTGCTGTCGGTCTGCGGCACAGCCGTAAACCTCGGCTCGTTCTTCACCGTCACCACAGGTAAGGAGAAGTGCAACGGCGGCGGCAAGTTCTGACTTGCCGTTCTTCTTTGGGATTTCAATGTACGCAGTATTAAACTGCCGGTAACCGTTCGGTTTCAGAATACCGAAAAGGTCACGGATAATCTGTTCCTGCCAGTCCAGAAGTTCAAATTTTTTTCCTGCCCATGTGCCTTTGGTATGACTAAGGCATTCGATAAAATTTACAGCGTAATCTGCTGATTTTTTATCGTACCTTGAATCTTCTGCCATGAATTCTGTCGGCTTGTATTTTACCACTCTATCACCACCTAACAAAAAAGACCTGCAAAAAGCAAGTCTGAATAATTTTAAGCCCCGTGGGGCAATTTTGTAATCGAGAACCTATTCCCATTGTAACCATGTTACCATACTAATTCAAGTATATCAAGCATAAACGGAGAAATATACTGCACAAACATTACAGCTGTATTTTGTGTACTATATTTCTTCGGTACGAGCCACACAGCCCCATTTCTGAGGCTGTGTTTTGAAAATGATGGTGGGCATTATCTGCCGATTTCGCATTCCCATTCAAATTCGCAGGCTGCTGCATATTCATCTTCGAAAAGGGCATCATCGTCGATGTAGTCCTCTTCGTATTCAATGCTGTCGATTTCTTCAAATGTCGTTCCGTTTTCCTCTGCATCTTCCTTTGCAAATTCTTCGGCGTTCTTTTCAATCCAGGCTTTGAACTCCTCATCGTCCATGTGGTCATCGTTTTCAATCTCAAGTTCGTATTCGTACTCGCTGTCCACCCAGGTGATGATTGCCTTTGTGATTTCGGTTCTTTCGTTCCAGTCTGTTCTCCAAGCCTTTGCTCTTGCCTTTGCGATTCCGTATGATACCATTTTAATTTCCTCCGTTTTTTTTCGCTTGGTTTCCCTTGCGTTGTGTACATATTACCGCATAGTGTGAATAATAGCAACCCGCTAAACTGCCAGAATATACAGCCATGAAACCGGCTCAGAATTGTGTATATTATGACATCAGAAACAAGCCGCCACGCTGCCGTTTGTGGGGCTTGTTTCTGCATTGGGTAAGTATTCGGAATCGTTAATTCTTGCCGCTGTGGGGCAACGTGGCGGCTGTCACTCCCTTATTACAATCGGCATCAAACCGTTAGGCGTAGGAACGAAAAGTTCAATGTTCCAGAAACGCTGTTTGTACTTTTCTATAAGTCCGGGAGAAAGATCTGTGAAATCCTCATCTCCAAGTCCTGCGATAATGAAGGTGCCTTTGATGACATCTCCTGTTTCCGGAAGAAGTCTGTTCCATTCTGTATCTGATTTCAGCTTTGATTCCTCATCGCAGATTATTGCGATTTCATCTTCAAAAGGGTAAATTGCCTCAATGTAACCGCCCACTGTTTTCTGCAGGGATTCAAGGCTATCATCAATGTCAGCAAGTCGTGGGTGCTTTCCCGGTTCAACAATAAGTATGTGCATGGCTTTTCCTTTCTGAGCCTGCGTGGGGCAGTTTCTTCTGCCCCCTTGGCTCCTCGGCTTTAGTTAATTCTGATTCGGATTGCGGGGTATTCTTTGCCCTTGCCCCAAATGTCCGGTCTGCTTACTTTGCAAAGTTCCTCGATGGTGCAGCCCTGGTTTGCGAGTTTGTGAAGGTTTTCAAGGAGTGCCGTGCTTGTTTCCGTAACCGCTATGGTTTCAACTCCTGCCTCTCTCATGGTCTTCACAAAATCACTCATGTCCGTTGTCCAGGGAAGTTCATTGCATTCAAATTCGCTGCTGTTGTGGTTAAGGTTGAATTCGTAAGTCCAGTAGGCTTCAAGTGTTCCTCGTCTCAGCTTGTTTGCATTGTTCTCGGCATTCTTTCTGAGATTTTCAAAGTATGTTTTAATCTGTTCGTTCATGGTGTTTTCCTCCGTTTTTTCGTTATTTTCGGTCGGTTTCCCGTTCCGTTGTGTAGTATATTACCGCATATCAAGGGGATAGTCAACGATATCTGCGATAATAAATGTAACAAACATAAAGCCGATTTCGGAGGTAATTATTGTGTATAATATGACGGCACAACAAAGCCGCCTATGTGGCTCGTGTGGGGCGATTTTTCAAAAGGAATAACTTTGCGGTGGTCTCCCTTAATGCCCACACAGCCAAACGTGGCGGCTTGTGTGCGATTATTCAGTTGTATTGCGATGAATGATGCTTACGATTTTGTCCTGTTCTTCTTTGGAAATCCCGATGCTTTCCAAAGCCTCTCTTGTTCCACAGTCAGGGCATATTAGCGTCTGGTTGTCGATTCTGGAAAGTGCAGGAACGCCATGATATTCTATGCCGCAATGCGGACAAACTCTTGTCACTTTTTCAGCCGTTTTCATTTCTTACACCCCTTTCGCTAATATCAAACGCAAGCCGCAGATGTTTCAAATCAAAACCAAAATCACGGTACCCCTGAACGCAAGTTCTCACATAGGCATGACTTGGAATTTCCAGCTTTCGCTCCTCATGCATGATGTACACAAAGGCAGTCAGCGTTTTTGTTTTGTCGGTTTTCCAGCATTTTACCGGCAGTTCCATTTCCGTTTTGTAATAGAAATTGGGGAAGCCCTCGTAGCGGTCAAGAGCCAGTTCATCTCGCTTTGAAACCGCCCAAACAGCAACCGGAACCATGCCACCCTTTTTCTTTTCAATGGTCAGGTAAGAACCAGTCTTACTGCCCTTGAATAATAATTGGTAATCGGGAATTTCTGCCGTTCCCACCACTTTGGCATCGGGGCAGCGAAACCGCATCTGCTGCACGTTTAGGTTGCTGCCGTAGGCAAGGTAAAATTTTGTCATCGTAATCAAATCCTTTCCGAAGGAAACATCCTTCTACCACCTTAAGCCACCCGCAGGTGGCAAGGGGGCAGGAGGATATCTCCTGCGGTTTAGTTTCTGCCGAATCGGAATGTGGCATCGCCGCTTAGGTTTCTGGTCAGAAAATCTCTTGCTGTGGCGAATTCTTCACCAACCAGTCCCAGGCGAATCAGCCAAGTCCGCATGGCGAACTTTGGGTTTTCGGTCTGCTGTGGTTTTGGACTTGCTGTTCTTAGTTCCTTTGCCATTTCGGAAAGGGCAAGACAAAGCTGAATGTAGCTTTTCAGCTGTCCGGCATGAAGTCCGTTTTTCCGCTCCGCCGTTGGCTTGTCAAACTGGAAAAGCCGGAATTCAATCGTGCCTTTTGTAAAGGTTGCGTGGAGGTTCAGCATATGGTATCGGCTGTCATTGTAATGGTGGTCTCTGCCGTAGTTTGCACCGTTTGCTGTGTACCAAAGGTCTGCAAGCTGTGCCATGGTTGCAGGCTTTTTCTTGTTTACCTTTTCGATGAATTCCGGACTTACCGTTCTGCAGTAGCGGTTCATTCTGCCCTGATCGATTTTCAGGGCATCAGCAATCAGTTTTTCGTGGCTTGCCATGATGTTTGCAAGGTTGCGGAGTGTCTGCGGTGTGTGGCCGTTTGCACCGATGTGAATGTGAACCCCAGCCCCAATTCCTGCGTGGCTGACTGCTCCGGCTTTTCTCAGTCGGCGAACAAGTTCCTGCAAGGTTTCAATATCCTCGTAGTGAAGAATCGGTGTAACCAGTTCGCACTTTTCGCTGTCGGGACCTGCAATGGAAACGTCTCTTTGAAATTTCCATTCTCTGCCCTGTGCATCCCATGCTGACCAGGTGCAGTAGCCGTTTCTGTTTGCTGTGTTTTCGTAGCGGCGTGTTCCGAAGAAGTCAGCGGCAATTTTTGCGGCCCGGTCTCTTGTAATGTGGTTCATCTCAATTTCCACGCCTATGGTCTGGTTTTTCAGGTTTTCGATCTGCTTTCTTGTCTTTTCGTTCATGGTATTTTCCTCCGTATTTCTGGGCTTTTTGCCCTTTCGTTGTGTTACATATTAACTCTAAACGGAGGATATAGCAATACGATTACTACACAATCTTTTTGGCTGTATTTCGGCGAAAGATTGTGTAAGATACACCCTTGATAAGGTTGCTATTCTATGGTAAAATACAGTACGATGGAATAGGTGCTCGCTTATTTTGAAGCCCCCAAAACCACCCTGAAACTATCCACTTCGGGAATCAAAGCGAGGGAAGAACCGTTTTCCCATTTCATGTGAACACTGCCAGCGTCATCAATATGAGTCACTTCACCGACTGTTCCGGGCAAAATCGGATAGGTTTCATCACGCATAGAAATCAACTGTATTTTTGTTCCTGCAGGGTAGGCTTTTCGCAGCTGTTCCAGATACGCTTTATTCGGAAATTTCATCTGAATCACCCACCTTTCTAAATGCTGAACTGCCTGAAAGATTTCTGAGAAGTACCTTTCTTGCTGCTTTGTATTCTGCTCCAATCATGCCAAGGCGAAGAAGATAGCATCGCATGGCATATTTAGGATTGTCGCTGGTGTCAGGCTTGTTGTTGATACGGCTTTGATTCTTCGCAAATTCACAAAGCATGGAAATGAAAATGCAGTAGGCGCTTGTATCATCGCACTCCTCCACAGTAAACCATGGAAAGCAAACCTTGTCTTCTTCTACAAGGATTTCAAGATTGTCTGTTTTGAATGCCGCCTTGAAAAGTTCACCCTTGTTTTCTACAATTCTTCTGAGTCTGTCAATGGTTGCATCATCAACCAGTTCCAACGGCATCTCTACCGTCAGACCGTTTTCTTCTTCATCAAGTGGAACATCGTAGCCTTTGCTGACTAGTTCATCTACCAGATGCCGGATTTCCTTGCTGTCGGCTGAATAGCTGATTTCAAGATTACCCTCCTTAGTGACTGTGTAATCTCTGCCGATTTTGTATGCACAGGTCGGCATATACTGATATTCGGCAGGGACACCGATAATTTCGCTGACTGCTTTGACCAGTTCTTTGCGTTCATTTCCTGTAAGATGTAATTCAATCATCATGTGTTTGACCTCCTTTTCGGTAGTACACATGATAACTCTAAATGGCACAGATATCAAGTGTGGGATATGTAGAATTATTTTCCTTCATTTTGTGCATAATAGGCGATTCCGGCAAGGACAAACCATGCGTTGCAGGCTGCGATGCCGTTGCCCCACATTTTGTAGGCAGCACTATCGGAATACGGGTCTTTCAGCCACTTTTCAGTCTGCTTACGAGATTTCGGCTTACATTCTTTTCTGATAGCTTTATTGTAGGTTTCAAAAACATTCTGCCACCAGTCAATTTCAGCCTCAGTGGGATTTTCCGTTCCCAGGTCATCACACCACCATGTCGGCATACCCTGGAGCAATGCACATTCCTGCGGTGTCAGTCTTCTTACGATATATTCGATCTCAGGAGTGCTGTCATTTACAAGCGGCGGATCTTTGTAATCCGATGCCACAAGAGTGTTTGCTTTTTCCTTTTCAGCAGCAGTAAAGAATGATGCCTTTGAAGAACTGTAGACAGGGTGAGCAATTCCGCCTGCACCCGATGCTACAAGTGTTGGTGAAGTTTCTTCTTCAATCTGAAAACTGAATCGTGCATTATAACCCTGATTCATTGCAGGTCTGCCAATGCCGTAGGAAACTGCATGGTTTTCAGTGCAATTGAGAGTGTACATTGTTTGGGATTCCTTATATCCGTCACCATGATGTGAAGGACGTGAGCCGTTGCCCTCAATTACAACCATACCGCCTTGGTTTTTGCAGGGTGACTGGTTGCTTGTATCTATGGTTCTTGCTGTATCTGCTTCATAAAATCCGCTGTTTGGATTATCGGACATCATGGAATTGCTGTGCTTGGAGCAAATTCCATAAGCCTTGGGAACGAAAAGCGTCTGGTCATTATTGCAGGATAGCGTTGCAGATTTATTTTCCTGAATCAATGCACCTTTACCGCCAGAACCGCCACCACAGCGAATTTTCAAAGTAGCCGGAACAACACCTGCCCGAAGTGTAGGTGCTTTTTCATTTTCATAACCGATGCCATGTGCATTTGCTGAATGCTCGGTGCAGAATCCTGCGGATTCCACCACGAAAGGCTGATTGTTTCCGCCTGTACCGTAGGTTGCAGATACAGTCTGTGCGACTTCAAGAGGTCCTGTATATCTTGTAGCCTGCGAATGGTTTTCAAACATTAACCCTGAGCCTGTTTCCTCAGAGCAATCTCCAAAACTTCGGGCAGTTTCTTGCCACGTTCGGAAGCTCTCCGCAGAATACCCAGACACGCCCTCTGACTCAAATAGTATTTTCGAGGCACTTGTGCCTGTAAAATCTGCGACAAGGTAGATACGCATTCTTCGTTGGGGTACACCCCAGTATTGAGCATCGAATGTTCTCCAGGCAACAGAGAAACCATTTCCCACAATTTCTCCCGCCTTTGTCCACTTTGCAGGTTTAGGGACAGAAATGTCCGGGTCTTTGACCTTACAGAGTTCTTCGAGGACGCATCGGAAGTCCTCACCGGCGTTGGAGGAGAAAGCTCCTGCGACATTTTCCCAGACTGCAAATCTTGGATATTTGCCATTTGTAGCACACCTCATTTCCTTTATGATTCTGACTGCCTGAAAGAAAAGTCCTGAACGCTCTGCATTCAGCCCGGCTCTTTTGCCTGCAACCGAGAGGTCAGTACATGGTGAGCCGAATGTTATGATATCAACGGGTTCAATTTCAGTACCGTTGATTTTGTTGATGTCACCGAGATGCTTTACAAATGGCAGTCGCTTTGTAGTAACAGCAATCGGAAAAGGTTCTATTTCGCTGCTCCACTTTGGCACAATGCCTGAGAGCATTCCCATCATCGGGAACGTTCCTGAACCGTCAAAAAGGCTGCCGAGTGTAAGTGGTTTATTCATCTGATACAGTCACATCCTTGTATTCGATTCTTTCTCCATTGCGTATCAAATACACATCATCAGCATTGCCCTCATGAAGTTTTATGTATCTTTCAACGGCAACATCAACGAACTTAGGTTCAAGTTCAACTCCAAAGCATACACGATTCAACTGGTCACAGGCAATAAGAGTAGAAGCACTTCCCAGGAACCCGTCCAGCACCATTCCGTTTGTCTGTGTACACTGGGAAATCAGATAGGCGATCAGCGGCACCGGCTTACTGGACGGATGTCCGCAGCCGTCCTCTTTGCTGTTTTTGATGCGGTCAAATTCAAACACAGTTTTCTGTTTCTGGTCGCCGTACCAGATATGCTTTCCGTCTTTTCTCCAGCCCCAGATAATTGGTTCATGGATATACTTCCAGTCGGTTCTGGTAAGAACAAGACGGTCTTTCTTCCATACAAGACCTGCACCCACCTTGAAACCTGCATCCTCATAAGCATCATGGAATACACGAGCCTTGGAAGTTGCATAAAACACATAGATACTTGCATCTTTTGCCATTGCATCTTTGAATCTTTCAAATGCAGATTTCAGGAACTCATAGCCTTTTTCATCATCAAGGTCATCGTTTTTGATTTTACCCGATGTGCTTTCCAGGTTTACAAGATACGGTGGGTCCGTGCAGACAAGATTTACCTTTGTATCACCAAGAAGTGCCGCATAGGTTTCAGGCAGCGTGGAATCACCGCAGATAACTGTGTGCTTTCCAAGATGCCAGATGTCACCGGGTTTTGATTTGCAAGGCTTTTCAAGTTCTGCATCCACATCGAAATCATCTTCTTTGGCTTCATCGCTGTCAATTGCAAAGAGATCAGCAATTTCAGATTCATCAAATCCGGTAAGACCGAGGTCAAAGCCGAGATTCTGGAGTTCTTCCATTTCAACAGCAAGTAACTCATCGTCCCAACCTGCGTCCATTGCCATTCTGTTGTCAGCCAGAATATACGCTTTCTTTTGTGCCTCTGTGAGATGGTCGGCATATACACAAGGAACTTCTGTGATGCCTTCTTCTTTTGCCGCCATGACACGTCCATGACCGCAGAGAATATTATTTTCTCGGTCGATAATAACAGGATTTACAAATCCGAACTCACGCAGAGATGAGCGAAGTTTCAGAATCTGTTCCTTGTTATGAGTTCTTGCATTGTTGGCATATGGAATCAGCTTGTCTGTTGCAATCAGCTGTAATTCTGTAGTCGTATTCATGCTCCGTTTCTCCTTTTCAAAACTTTCTGTAAGCCTTTTCTGGCATCCATGACCTTTCCGCTTGCTGCCTGACCTTTCAGGGTACGGTACTGTTGTTTCGTCATTTTCTGGCGGTTAGCTTTCAGGTCTCGCCAGAACTGAGTGTCTGCTTTCATGTAAATCTCACTTTCTGCTGCGGAGCAGCTTTTCCATCATATCTTCATTCGGGTTGCCCTGGAACTCCACGGAGCAGTTTTCTCTCACAATCTGAAAAATCTGATTCCAGATTTGGTTTGCCTGTTTCATATAGTTCTGCGACATAGCCACATAGGGCGATGCAATTGCAGCACCTGTCGTAGGGTGCTTGGAAATATATCCGTACTTGGTGACGATTTGCTCGCAGTGTATCCAACGTGAAATGCTCATTGCATACTGTTCCACCAGCTGACGGCTGACAATTTTCTCACAGGAGCGTTCTTTCAGCCACTGATAAGTTTCGGTATACACCTCATCAGCAAGAAGTTTTGTACCATCACGCTGTAATTCCTGCATGAATTCTCTCACAGGAGGAACGTCAACTGAATCGATTTCAGCCGGCTGCATCATGACTTCCGCAGTTTTTCCTTCAGCAATCTTCTCGGTCAGAGCCTTTCTTGGTCTACCAGCACCAGGTCTTGCACCGCCACGGTTTGTACCGTCTTTTGCCATGATGTCACCGCCTTTCTGAAATCAAAGAAATTCAAACAAAATCGTAAAAATAAGCATAAAAAATGCCGACTGCAAAAGTCGGCAAATGTAGTTGATATCGGTATTTTTCGTTACTTTTAAGACCCAGGGGGCAATACGCCCTTTGAATACCCGTTTTTGTGCGTGAGAGGGGGCGCCGGTCTTTAGAATGTTCACATTTAGAGGTTTTTATCCCCCGGGGTCAGTATGTGTACTCCGGATTGTTATCTTCCGTCCAGGTTTTCCTGTCATGGCATGATTTGCAGAGTGCCTGCCAGTTGGATTCATTCCAGAATAAATTCTTATCACCACGGTGTGGAATGATATGGTCAACAACTGTTGCAGGAACGTATCTGCCCTGTGCCTGACACTTTACGCACAGCTGATGCTTCCGCAGGTATGCTTTGCTGACTCTCTGCCACTTGCTGCCATAACCACGCTTGGCGGCTGATGGCCTGTCAGGGTGCAATGACTTGTGTTCAGAACAGTATCTTTCTTCAGTTAATTTCGGACATCCAGGGTGACCGCAGGGGTGCTTTGCTTTTCTTGGCATAGGTTCACCTCTTCGATTGCATAAGAAAAGCCCTCACAGGATTGCTCCCATGAAAGCTGTCCTCATTCTTTTTCGCTATTATAATAATACCACAGATCAGGTGTGACATTCTGTGACAAAGTGTGCTAACTTTCAATCCGGGACTAAAAAATTTTGAAGTGCCGACCCATGTATGCGATGCACTGTTCTAACCGACACATAAAGCATCTGGGCGATTTCTTCCCAACTAAAGCCTTCAAGATACCGGTAGCGGAGAACTAACTGTTCATCACGATTGTTCATATTATCGATTGCCATATTGATTTCACCTTTGATTTTTACCAGATAGGAAACCTTATCTGCCACATCATGCTGTATCTCGTCAATCTTTTCGATACATTTGGCAAAAGGTGCTTCGGTAGAGCGATTTGAGTTGTAGTGTTCTTCAAAGCTACTACTTGAAACGTTGCTGGATAAATCTCTCCAATAGTCAATTTCACGTAGTCGGCAATGAATAAGTGCATCCAGGTGTCTTGCCTGGTTTAAGTATTCCTTAGCCGTCATGTGTTCACCTCCTCACGGAGAGAGCGAATCAGCATCTCTCCATCCACGCTTGTCAGTGCCGAATACCACTGCGAACGAAAGAAACGCTCGACTTCTGCCTTATCATATCGTGCGCTTCTGTTGTTTGGATTCATTGCCAGACAATTCAATGTTGTCCGATAATCCTTCACTGCCTGCAGGATAATTGCATTTGCCAGGTTCTCATAATTTGTTATGCTGTGATTCTTACACATATATTCCACCTCCGAAAAAATAGATTTCCTCGGATTGACTCTCATTGACTCTGATTTACAATTCTGCCTTCACTGCTTCGATAAGTGCTGACTGTGTGCTGTCCTTATCGGTTAAGGCTTTCATAATTCGCTCATCAATCGTACCCTTGGTTACGATGTGAATGACCGATACCGTTTCTGCTTTCTGCCCCTGGCGGAACAGCCTGTCCACAGTCTGGATATACAGTTCCAGGCTCCATGTCAGTCCAAACCAGACAATGATATTTCCACCCTGCTGCAGATTCAGACCATGTCCGGCAGATGCTGGGTGAATCAGACCTACAGCAATCTTTCCGTCATTCCAATTCCGGATGCTGGCATCCGTAGAAATACAAGCATAGCTGGTTTTCAACTTTTGCAGCCGCTTATCAATACGCTCCAGATCATGCTTGTACCAGTAAGCCACCAACACTGGTCTGCCATTTGCCGATTCGATGATATCTTCCAACGCATCTAGTTTCTTGTCATGAATGCTGATTACTTCTCCGTCATCGGAATACACCGCACCGTTCGCCATCTGCACCAGTTTCCCGGAAAGTGCTGCTGCATTGGCGGCAGTGATTTCGCCGCCTTCGGTCAGTGGAAGAATCAAGTCCTTTTTCAGCGACTCGTACTTTTCTTTTTCTGCCTCATCCAGTGTGACTGTGTATTCTGAGTTCACCAATTCCGGCATCTGCAATAAGTCGGTGGATTTCATGGAAATCGTAATATCCGATATTTTGCGGTATATTTCTTCCTCTGCACCCGGCAGTAGCTTATATGAATACACGATGTTCCCATTGCACCTGTCCGGCTTGAAATAAGAACTTCGATACTGACCGATAAATCTGCCCAACCGTTCACCCATATCAAGGCATCGGAATTCTGCGAACAGATCCATCAATCCGTTACTGGAAGGTGTACCAGTAAGGCCGATTACCCGCTTCAGTCTTGGCCTGACTTTCATAAATGATTTAAACCTCTTTGACTGCCAGTTCTTAAAAGAAGAAAGCTCATCCAGCACGCACATATCAAAATCGAAGGGCAGACCACTCTCATCAATCAGCCATGACAGGTTTTCACGATTGATGATGTATATATCAGCATCTGCTTGTAGTGCTGCGATGCGTTCTTCCTGTGTGCCGACCGCCACTGCATATTTCAGGTCAGAAAGATGATCCCATTTCTGTATCTCGTCCGGCCATGAGACCTTTGCAACACGGATCGGTGCTACAATCAGTACCTTCCGTACATCAAAGCTATCATGCAGCATATCGTCAATGGCCGTGAGTGCAATACTGGTTTTACCAAGTCCACAGCCGAGTAATATTGCGGCTACAGGGTGAGTTTTGATATATTCTATAGCATATTTCTGATACTCATGTGGATTGAATTTCATCAAGAATCCCTCCAATCTGCTCCGGGGTATCAAGGACATAAACCCTAAAGCCTAAATTTTCTATTAACCTGTGTCTGGAAAGCTGCAGCGGTCTCGGTTTTTCTCCTGGAGCTTTTACCTCCACCATGCCAAACTTCCTGTTCGGTAGAAATACCAATCGGTCGGGCATTCCATCAAAGCCCTGGCACACCCACTTAGGGCAAATGCCTCCGCGCTTTTTTACTTCCATCACTAACTGCTTTTCTATATATTTTTCTTGCAAGGCTGACTCCTTTCATCAGTGGGATAATTTATAGGCGGTGTCGCTCGTGTATCTCTATCCTTAAACCCTCTATATAGAATATTTTTTATTTTCATATAGAACTTTTATATAGAGAGATACACGAGTGACACCTTTTAAGTTGCTCCACTTTTCAGAAATGACTGTCCCGACTGTCACCACAATATGTTAACCGCCGCAATATACAGCGAAAAATATAAAATTCTATATTTTGAGTGTCGTGACTGTCACCGTTTACTCCAAGAAGTCCTGTCCGTCCTTCAGCTTTAAGCCAACAATGACACGACCGCTTTTCTTTCTGTAACGGAAAAATCCGGCTTTCTCCAGACTTCCATAAAAATCAGAAGTGCTTCTGACAAACTCACCGCACTGAATGCACGACACCCTGTACTGCTGATACAGCTCCCCGGACTTCTCCGAATAAGAAGGATCGACGTCACAGTGTTCCTCAATAAACTGTCCCAGCCAGTCGTTGTTCTCCCGATACTCGTTAATTGCATCAACCACCACCTGCGGCTCAGTGAACTTAAATCCCTTATTGATGGCAAGCTCCGCACCCTCGATAATCCATTTCATAATGGCAGAACCTGCGTGTTCAAAAAGGTAATCGGAGAAATTCTTGATATCCGACTTACCTGTGATTTTTGCATTAAAGGGAATGACAATCAGTCTGCGCCAAGTTCCGTCATCATTGGCAGATACCTTCGGCAGATGGTTGGTGTACAGCACCAGCGTATGAGACGGGTCGAAATGGAACGGGTCCTTATACTTCTTCTCCGCTTCTATAGGGTCAACGCTGCAGAGCTGCTTTACCATACCAGTGTTCAGGCGTGTGCCTTCTTCCAGCTCCGATGCAATGATGAGCCGCTTGCCTTTCAGCTCTGCCATCTCAGGCTTTACATTGCGCTTGCAGTTCATGGTCAGTGCCTCAGCAGAGATTTTGCCGGAGTAGTTTCCAAGCACACGAGCAATAGTGTTCCAGAAGGTGGACTTGCCGTTGGCACCGCCACCGTAAGCAATGATCATATGCTCCGCATACACCTTGCCGACTGCTGCCATACCTACGATTTCCTGCACATAGGAAATCAACGCCTTGTCCTTGCAGAAAAAAGTATCCAGAGTGTCCAGCCAAAGCTGCATCCCCTCATCTCCCGGTGAGCAATTCGTCACCTTGGTAATGAGATCATCCGGGTCATGCGGGTGTCCGCCTGCCATACCTTTGGTGAGATCATAGGTCTGCTCCGGTGTATTCAGCAACTCTGCATCATAGTCCAACTCCGAAACATCAATTGCCAGCATCGGCTTTGCAGCATTCTGCGTATTCACGATGTTTTTGTAGTTGCGGTATTTCATGACGAACTTATGGTAGGTCTGCGCACCGATCAGAGCATACAGCAGTCCCATCTTTGCAGCAGGCACAGCCTTTTCCAGCGTCTTGCCACCTGTGCGGACAGATTCTTCCGGCACTCCGGCTACAATCAGTGCCTCCTCTGCGCTTTTGATGGCTTCATTCGCATCGGCAAGCTGAATATCCAGAAAATTCTCCGTAATACCGAGTGCCTTCTGCGTATCCTCATGCCAGCGGTCACCGCAGTAAGTAAGAAACCCCGTAGCATTGGTGAAACGCAGGCAGTCCATGTTCTCTCTCGACAGTACCTTTGCCTCGCCAATATCGGAATAGTCCTCCGGCTTCAGACTACCGGCACCGAATTCATCGTTGAACTTATCCGGCGGGATATATCCGTCCTGTGCCTGAACCTTAGTGGCAAACTTCACAGCACTCTTCCAGATGGTATCAAGCTCCGTCTTGGACAGCGGCGGCTCACATTTCTCAGCACGTTCCATATACAGCTGATGCGCCTTGTCCGTAATGCCGAACTTCTTTAATACACGCCCGGCAAAATGCGACATCGTATTGTTGCGGCTGCCCTCGGTGATAGAACCTCCCATATAGATTGGCATAGCGGCATCTTCCTGCTCCAGCATATCGGTTTCGTCCAGGTCTTCATCAATCTGAAGAAAACCGTCATGCCACACCACATCGTCCTCTGTACATTTACTCCCGAAAAAGAACCGGGCGGCATCGACTGCATTGTCATCAAAGAACGCATACTTTTTCTGAATCGCACTCTTGACCGCCGCATACAGTGTCGGATCGGTGTAGTCTGCTACCGGGAACAGCACATGATATTTCGGACGAGCTGCCTTGCCGTTCTTTTCTTTCATATGATTGCGGCTCGGAATCAGCACAAACTGCATATCCTCGAAGATTTCCGTGAGCTTGTCCGCTGTCAGCCATTCCTCCGGCTTTTCAGAGTGATCGTTATCACAATCAAGCGGGATAACTGATGCCGAAATAAAGTTTTCGGTACTGCGGTAGTTGTCCTTGTACCTTGCAAACACCTGATCCTGAGCGATAGCCTCGACCATTTCTTTCTGATTGGTGATCTTCTTTTCGTGCGGATACAGGCAGTTCGCCGCTTTGCCGGTGCAATCCGCAGTGTATAAAATCAGTTCCATTTAATCTGCCTCCTCGCAGTTTTCCGTAAAATAACGGATTTTCATGTTTTTTCGTTTTGCCTTGGCAATCTCGGCACTCATGCCTTCCGTGACCAGTTCACCGAACACCCATAGCTCCTCGCATTTGCCAAGCAGCACCATGTCCATAAAAAGAGCAAGCTCCCGTTCCGCATCGTCACTCATAAACTGTGGAAACAACAAATGCGGAGCAATCGGTATCGCTTTGCTGTCTACGGCATATCTGCTATATTTTTTTGCTCTTTCTATATTCCCGGATATATCCCCGGAAAATGGGCTGCATATATACACAAGCGGTCGATACCTCGCAGCTTTTTCCTCTCGCTCGACTTTTGAGAGTGCCTCATAGGTCGTTGGGTCATAATAGCCCTCGCTGTTAAACTTACTTATAGTCATCGAATCCCTCCTTTCCGATTAGTAGGGATAGACTTCTCCCTCTGGCAGTTATGTATTGCGATTCTGCCTTTTTCCGTTTTGTGAGCCACGTCTATATAAAAATTTCCGCTATATTTTTTCCTATATAAAAGGAAGTCCCGTCCGCAGGTCGTGTGCCTGTGAACGGGACTTTTTCTGTAAAACGGAAAACTGGCGAACTTTAATACATATCTGCTGTCGAGGGAAGAACGAAAAATATTTTTCAGGAATCTACTCACAAAACGGAAAAACAGCTTTCCCAAATACATAGCTGTCAGAAAGGGATAAGCCTTTCGGAAACGGAGGTGCTGCAAAATGCAGGATGCGATACGAGAACGCACACAGCCGCTTGAGCCTGACGCAGTTGATGATGAACTCATTGATGTTCTTATCACCATCAGCGTGGTAGCCAAGAGACTGGCAGAAAAACTGAAAACCAAAGCAGAAAACGACAAGGAGTAATGGCCATGAGTAAAATGAGCGAACTGTCGTTGGTACTTGATGAACTGATTACCTGCGGCGAAAACATGATCAAGGCAGCAAATACCCTGAAAGAAATCTTTTCTTCTACTACAGAAGAAACCACAGCTGCTCCGGCGGTAAAGACGGACAAGCCTGCTGAACCAGTAGCCGAACCGCCAGTGAAAACCTATGAATTCACAGATGTCCGAAAGGCATTCTCGGCAAAATCCCATGACGGATACACCGAACAGGTCAAGGCTCTTATCACCAAATATGGGGCAAGCAAACTCAGCGACATCAAAAAGGAAGATTATCCCGCACTGATGTCTGACCTGGAGGTGATCGGATGCCACAGCACGCACGATTAAACTCCTCGGCAAGTCATCGGTGGTTAAACTGTCCGCCCAGCGTTCTGCTGAGCGAAAAGTACCCCGATCAGACAAGTCCATATGCAAGGCAGGGTACGGATGCACATACCCTGTGTGCCTACCTTGTAGAAAAGGCACTGGGCAGGGATTCTCCCGACCCGACAGAGGACCTCGATTACTACGATCAGGAAATGCAGGATTGTGCCGAAGGATATGCCGCTTTTGTTATGGAAGAGTACGGCAAAATTAAGCAGACCTGCTCCGATGCAGATGTTCTCATCGAGCAGAGAGTCAGCTTCGCCCAATGGGTGCCGGAGGGCTTTGGTACAGCCGACTGCATTATCCTTGCAGATGGCGTAGCAGAGGTTATTGATTACAAACATGGTCTGGGCATTCTGGTGAGTGCCGAAACCGAGAAATTCGGCGGCAACCCACAGCTGATGTGTTACTGCCTTGGTGTTATCCAGATGTTTGACGGCATCTATGACATTGACACCGTAAAGATGGCAATTTATCAGCCGCGCCGGGATAACATCAGCATCCACACCATGACCAAGGCGGAGCTTCTCCGCTGGGCAGATGAGGTGCTTGCACCCACTGCACAACTTGCCTTAAAGGGCGAGGGTGAATTCAAAGCCGGAAGTCACTGTCAGTTCTGCAAGGCAAAAGCCACCTGCCGCAAGCGTGCCGAATACAATATGGAACTTGCGAAATATGACTTTGCGATGCCTGCAGAACTGGAGAACTACGAAATCGATGCCATCCTTATGAGAATCGACCAGTTTACTTCCTGGGCGGCCGATGTAAAGGAATACGCATTAAACCAGGCTCTGCTTGGTACGGACTACGGTCACTTTAAGGTGGTCGAAGGCCGCAGCAATCGAAAATACACCAATGACGATGATGTAGCATCGGCAGTCCAAAAAGCCGGATATGACCCATATGAGAAAAAGCTCCTGGGCATTACGGCAATGACCTCACTTCTCGGCAAGAAGAAGTTTGAGGAGCTGCTTGGCAGTCTTACTTATAAGCCACCGGGCAAACCAACCTTAGTTTCTAAGACGGACAAGCGTCCGCCAATGAAGAATACAGCAGAAAATGATTTCAAAGAGTAAAGGAGACCACTATTATGAAAACTTTCACTAACCCTACTAAAGTCGTAACCGGCATCTGCACCTTCAGCTATCTTAACTGCTGGGACCCGAAGTCGATTAACGGCGGCACCCCCAAGTTCAGCGTTTCGCTGATTATCCCTAAGAGCGATACCAAGACCATCGAAAAGATCAAGGCGGCAATCCAGGCAGCCTACGAGGAAGGTCAGGCAAAGCTGAAGGGCAACGGCAAGAGCGTGCCTGCTCTCTCCGTCCTCAAGACTCCACTTCGTGACGGCGATGCAGAGCGCCCCGATGATGAGGTCTACAGAAACAGCTACTTCATCAATGCCAACTCCGCTACTGCTCCCGGCATCGTAGATGCTGACCGCAACCAGATTATTGACCGTTCGGAGATGTATTCCGGTGTCAAGGGTCGTGCTTCCATCAACCTCTACGCATTCAACTCCAACGGCAACAAGGGCATCGCCTGCGGTCTGAACAATCTCCAGAAGATTGCGGACGGCACTCCTCTTGGCGGCAAGTCCCGCGCAGAAGATGACTTTGCAACTGCGGACGATGAGGATTTCCTCAACTAACATGACAACCACCGTGGGCGGCGGTGATGCCGCCCACATCTTTTTAAGGAGACAATCATATGGAACAGATTTTCAGCTACGAATTTGCCAAGTACACACTTGTGATGGCAGCATATATCTTCCTGTTAGTTGCAGGCTGCAGCTGGTATGTATACTGCATCACTGAAATCGTGGTATTTGCAGTTAAGGGCGTAAAGAAGCTCTTCGGCAAATTTAAGTCCTGGCGAAACAGGAATAAAGCAGACAACAACTAAACAAACAGGGCGGCAGCCAAAAACGCTGCTGCCCTTATTCTATTAGACTGGAGGCAACCATGAGAGAAAAAATACAATCCCTGAGCATTGACCTTGAGACCTACAGCAGTGTGGATTTGAAGAAGTCCGGAGTATACCCCTATGCGGAAAGTTCAGATTTTGAAATTCTGCTGTTCGCTTATGCGGTAAATGAAGGTGCGGTGCAGGTCGTAGATATTGCTTGTGGGGAAGAAGTCCCCGATGAGATCTTGCAGGCACTGACCGATGATACTGTTACCAAATGGGCATATAACAGCCAATTCGAGCGCGTGTGCCTGTCTTACTGGCTGAGGAAAAACTATCCTCAGTATTTCAGTAGCTACAGCATTGCAGAGGACTCAGTTGGGAACTATCTTGACCCGACTTCGTGGAAATGCTCCCGTATCTGGGGAGCCTATATGGGACTCCCATTATCCCTGAAGGGTATCGGTGCTGTCTTGAAATTGGATGAGCAGAAAATGGAGGAAGGCTCTGGCCTTATCAAATACTTCTGCAAACCATGCCGTCCCACTAAGAAGAACGGTGGCCGCACACGAAATCTGCCAATGCACGATCCTGAAAAATGGGTACTGTTCAAAAAATATAACAAGCGTGATGTCGAGGTAGAACTTGCCATCAAAGAGAAACTGGCAAAATTCCCTGTGCCGGATTTCGTATGGGACGAATATCATCTCGATCAGGAAATCAACGACCGTGGCATTTTGCTGGATATGCACTTTGTAGAACAGGCAATTACGGTGGATGCACAGACCAAAGTATATCTCCACAGTAAAATACAAGAGCAGACAGGTCTTGAAAATCCCAACAGCGTGGTTCAGATGAAGGGCTGGCTTTCAGATAACGGCGTGCAAGCTGAGTCTTTGAATAAGAAAGCTGTAAAGGCACTGATCTCCGACAGCGAAGATCATATTGCTGATGTACTGTATTACCGTCAGCAGCTTGCCAAGTCCTCCGTCAGCAAATACACAGCCATGCAGAATGCCGTCTGTGCTGATGGCAGGGCAAGGGGAATGTTCCAGTTCTACGGTGCCAATCGTTCCGGGCGGTGGGCAGGCAGACTGATTCAGTTGCAGAATCTTCCGCAAAATCATATGGATGATCTGGAAGAAGCACGAAACCTTGTCTGCGATGGCAACTTTGATGCATTGGAAATGCTCTACGATAACATTCCAAATGTACTGTCGGAGCTGATCCGCACCGCCTTTATTCCAAAACCGGGATACAAGTATATCGTTTCCGATTTCAGTGCAATTGAGGCTCGTGTACTTTCTTTCCTTGCCGGAGAGCAATGGCGTGTTGATGTATTCAAGGCAGGAAAAGACATTTACTGTGAATCGGCATCACAGATGTTCGGTGTGGCTGTAGTGAAAAACGGCATCAACGGCCATCTACGACAAAAAGGGAAAATCGCAGAGCTGGCTCTTGGCTACGGCGGCTCTGTCGGTGCATTAAAAGCAATGGGTGCTTTGGACATGGGCCTTTCTGAGGACGAGCTGCAGCCGCTGGTGAATGCTTGGCGTTCTTCCAATCCGCACATCACGCAGCTATGGTGGGATATTGATGCGGCTGTCAAAAAGGCTGTGATGTATAAAACATCTGTGCAGTCCCACGGTTTCAGAATTTATTATAAAAGCGGTATGCTGTTCATTGACCTTCCATCCGGCAGACGACTTGTGTATGTAAAACCCCGTATGGGAACAAACCAGTTCGGCTCTGACTCTGTCACCTACGAGGGCATCAATACCGGCAAATGGACGAGGATCGAAAGCTACGGGCCAAAATTTGTGGAGAACATCGTTCAGGCGGTCAGTCGTGATATTCTTGCATATGCGATGAAAACCCTCTCGCACTGCTTCATCTGTGGTCATGTCCACGATGAACTCATCATCGAGTGCAGTCCCGATGTATCACTCTCTGCAGTGTGTGAACAGATGGGCAGAACCCCTCCGTGGATCAGTGGCTTGCTACTCCGGGCAGACGGATACGAATGCAGCTTTTATCAGAAACAATAAAAAATTGGCAGCAGTGCTGACCTTTGTTTGGTCGGTACTGCTGCCGATGTATTTATGGATGCATTTTTCCTATTTCACAAAATGCTCATCTACTATTCTATTCAGCTGCAATGCAATCTCGGCAAAATCCTGATTTAAATCAAGAGTCTTTACGCTGATTTTGTTTCCACTCATAAGATAGCTATTATCTGGTTGAATTGCCTCATCTGTGGCTGCATATAAAAGCATACCCGAAACCGTGTGAGGGGCATCGCCAAATTCAGTGTCTTTGTTTTTTACATATGTAAAAATCTGATAGAGATTCCCGGAATGCAGTGAATGAACATCGTATTGTGTTTGTGTGGTGTGCGTGTAATACTTTGCATCAATAATTAGAACTGTACTCCCTTGTGTCAGCATAATATCACTCTGCATCACCGGAAGCATCGTCCCAATCCCATCATCCAGTGCCCACGGAATTTGCGAGGCTGTTGCCTTTACCTGCGGACACTCCTTGGAATAGTATTCCAGAATAAACTTCTCATACAACCGATTCATCCGTTGTTCGTCAACGAATGATGCCAATCGATATTCACCTGAATCAGTAGTTAAGAGCATTCCATCTAAAATGAGCTGACAAATGCTTATGAGCATCCGATAGGTATTGTTATTCCTCTGAAAACGAATAGCCGACCAGCGTATAGAATTCGGATCTATCATATCCACATTCGAGAAAAACAACATCTCTTTTTTCAGGTCGTTCTTATATTCCTGGCTCACTCTTGAATGTTGGAGCAAAAGCATAACAGTAGTTTTCAGAATCTGATTTAGAAGATTGTTTTCTGAAAGTTCATCATATTCACAAGTCAAAATTCGCTTTCTGGCTAAGCGATTTTGAATCGTTCCCGGCATATCAATTTTCCCTCGAACAACAGGCACATCTTCCTTGCGGTTCAGATATTCCCGATACAGACCTTGCTTTAGCTGCCTGCCAATGCCTTTGGAAAGGATTGCCGCAAATAAATTGTGTATGTTTTCAAATTCTTCCGTAGCAACATCCTCATAACCGCCCTGATTCAGTGTAGTAAAAGCATATGAAAGCATATAGTATATATTTTTTATGAAGATGCTCTTGTCTTTAATCATTGAAACACACCCTGCAAAACATTTTCCCATCTTTGGAGTTTGTTCGAATCATCAAACCAGTATTCGCTGAGCATTGGCAAAATATCATAATCCACGATAGAGTGTAGCCACTCATCTGTGCAGATATCTTTACCGCAGAAATAGCTGTGCCCAATGCAGAATCCCTTTCCCAGAGATTTATCCAGAGTAATCTCACGATTTAATTCCTTCACCTTTGATATCAGCTCATTCAGAGTTTCATTATTTAGTGCATTTTGATATTTTATAAATCCGTCAGAATCAAATCCTGGCTCCACCTCGAAGAAGCTGAATCGGCGGCGCAGGGCATAATCAATCATAGCAAGGCTGCGGTCTGCTGTATTCATCATACCGATGATATAAAGATTTTTGGGGACAGAGAAAGAAAGTCCATTGTACGCCAGCGTTGCCTTCGTGCCTCTGTAGTCCCGTTCAATCAACATCAGCAGTTCTCCGAAAATCTTACTCATGTTTCCGCGGTTAATCTCATCAATGATGAAAAAGAAATCTTTATCCGGCTGGTTGGCTGCTTTCTGACAAAATCGATAGAAAATACCATATTTCAGCTCGAAACCGTCCTCTACCGGCTTATATCCCATCATGAAATCCTCATAGGAATAGTTCTGATGGAACTGCACAAACTCTATGCAGTTGTCATCTTTTTCGCCCATCATCGACCATGCCAGTCTTCTGGCTGCAAAGGTCTTACCAACGCCTGGAGCCCCCTGCAGGATGATGTTCTTCTTATTCTGAAGTACCGCCACGAGGCTTTCGTAGCGTTTCTCGGTCATATACACCTCATTAAGGAAATCGTCTTTTGTGTATTCCTCTATGGTTTCTTCAGCTGATATAGGATTCGCTTCTCTCACAATATCAAGAATAAAATCATATTCCTCTTTTGTCAGCCGGAACAGACTACCCTGTGCATTCTGGAAATACTCCATCTGCTCCAGTTCAGGGCACGCCTTCAATACCGCATAATCAATTGGTGAAGCAAAACTCTCCACCTTTTCAAACAAAATCTTCTCACCATCATTGGCAGCGGTAATCTGTCCGAGAGCTACGACCTGTTTTACAGGATTCGACTCATAGCCGATAATCATGTCACCGGCCTTTGCATCCAAAAAGTTCTGAAAAATGCGGCGCTTGTTTCCGTTCTCATTATAAAGCGTATAAGACTGCGTCTCACCGACAGCGATGCCACTAAAGCTCCAAATTTTAGGATTGGCATTCAACCACCAATATCCAGGGGCATCTTTATCCTCTGAAACTGGTTCATCAGGTAATTCATCTATTAAATTAAGCAGTCTCCTTACCACATCGGGATAAGGTGTTAAGTCCGTCAAGGTTTTCATAGGTGCATTTCCCGGATACTGCCATTCACCCTTATGTGTCCATCTAACCTTGCGCACATTTTTAAAGTGTTCTTCATGCTCATCAAAAATGTAATCAGATTCAACAACTCCGCAGCCCACCAGCAAACGCAGACCTTTTTTTGCAAACACTATATCCCCAGGGTTGATTTCATTTGCGAACTGCCATGTTGCGTGAGCATCATTTTTATGGGAACTGTCATCCGAAAATATCTCCTGCATTTTTTTCGCCATTTCATCTTTGCTATGAAATGCATGAAGATTTCCTAACGCTTCCCAACCAATCGCCATAATCCCAGCATTATAGAATTCATCCCAATTTTCCGCACCGTCACCAGGAGAGTAAATCCAATAACGCTTTTTTGCTGCCGAATCACTATCAGCCGCTGTATCTTTTTCACCAGTGCTTTCTTCTGATTTTTCATCCACTATATAACGGCTGATATAAAATCCAACATCAATGGTCAGCGTCTTCAATTCCGGGTCGGGATAGCAGGTATCCGTCAGCTGCGACCGGAGCAAATTCACCAATTCAGTGTCTTCTTTCAGTGCAGTACTGATTTCGTCATAAAGGCGCAAAAAATTACGGATGTTATCTGCATAGGCACCCTTTTTGAATTGATAGTCCGATTCCAGTTCACCGGCAACTTTCTTTATCTCACCGAATTTATAGATATAATACTTGTTCGGATAGCGAAGCCAAAGATAAGTACTAATGGCATTCTCATACTGATAGTGCTGCGCCGCACCGTTTCCATACTTCTCTAAAAGAATAGAGGACTGCAGTTTGAACGCATTCATGCGTTCAAAAACATCTTTATTTTCATCAAAGAGGTCGAGAAACATAGCTCGTACTTCTTCCGGTGCGGCTTTTGCAAAGCCAATAATCATGCCCTTTGGAAAATTGTTATTGGAAGCCAGCAAATTATATGTTTTCGCCAGAGAGCGTTCCAACATCTCTGGGAAGTCCTTAGCATTGACATCCCAATTATCCTGAAACCATTTTACAGCTTCCCACTTATATTTTTCGTTGCCCCACTGCGTGGAAACAAAGTTCTGTTTATACCGTGCCAGTGCATCTTTTAACCGAAATTTATCAAACATAAAATCGCCCCCTTATGCCTTTCGCAAGCTCTTGTATATCTCTTCTGTAAAGATACCAAGTACCTGCTTTTTGATTTCATCATTACTGAGCAGCAACGAAAAGAAATCTTGATTTTGCTCCAATCCTTCAATCAGTGCGTCATCTATATCATCAAAATACGAGAATTCAAAGTCTTTGACGGTATTATTCTTTGCACTGGTTTTCAGTTTGTCGGATTTCAGCAGAATATCCCTAATCTGAAGCATTGCCTTTACCGCGACATCATTATCATAGGATTTTCCTGTGCGGCTGTTTATTTCTGCGATAATCTGTGAAAGTCGTTCTTCCTTTGCCTCTGTCAGACCAAAGTTCTCTGCCGTAGGTAATTTCACTATCGGCTGCGCCGTCAGATTTGGCTTGGTATGCTCTTCTGCTTTTTTCTGAACGAAATTTGTAGCCTTGATTTTGCCGTCCAAATTATAGCCACCGCCCGGATGCTTAATGTTGATGTATGCCAGCAGGTAAGTGATGAAGTTGTACTTCTTATGAAGATCGGTATCCTCAAAACACGATACCTGTAGCAGAAACTCGTAAAACCGTACAAAGTGCCGCATCTTTGATACAATATCCTGCTGTATGGCAATCTCATACTGCTCAATCATATTTTTTGCACGCTTAAAGTAAAATGTCAGCTTCTGCTTATCCTTCGATGAAATATTTTTCTTATAGAGCAGGTCGTTTGCCTTTTCAATGTCATCCGGGTCAAGAACGGTATACGCATCTATCTGTGCTTCCATATCATAAATGGCAGTAGGCGTTACAGATGTAGAAAGTAATGTGGTTGTGTAAAACGGTGCGAATGCTGCTTTGATATCCTCGTATGTATTTGCAAAGTCCAGCACAAAAGTTTTCTTCTCGAACGGTGGGCAGATACGGTTCAAGCGGGAAAGCGTCTGAACGGCAGATACGCCCTTCAGCTTTTTCAGCACATACATAGCGCAGAGCTTCGGCTGGTCAAACCCAGTCTGATATTTATTAGCGACCAGAAGCACCTGATATTCGTCCTTGTCAAATTCCTTAGTCAGACGATCCTCTGGGAAGCCGTTCATGGATGCCTCGGAATATTCGGTATCATCGTCTGGGAGTTTCACCTTGCCGGAAAAAGCCACCAGCGCTTTAATGTCCGAGTAGCCCTTCTTCTTGGTATAGTCTTCAAAAGCCTGGCGGTACTTCACAGCCCCCTGTCTGGATGCTGTGATGACCATTGCCTTTGCCATGCCACCTAGTTCCGGCATAACGGTCGTGCGGAAATGCTCCACGATAACCTCCACCCGCTGGGCAATATTCGTTTCATGCAGCTCCACAAAACGGGCAATCTGCCGCTTGGCATCAACTGTTTTGCACCGAGGGTCTTCTTCGATTTCCTTATTGATCTGATAGAAGGTGTCGTAAGTCGTATAATTCTGAAGGACATCGAGAATAAAGCCTTCCTCAATGGCTTGCTTCATGGAGTAGATATGGAATGCTTCACGCTGACCTTTCGTGTTTAAACGACCGAACAGCTGAATGGTTGTCGGCTTTGGTGTCGCTGTAAAAGCAAACATGGATACATTCGCCTGTTTGCCGTTTCTGCGGATTTCATCCGTAATCATATCTTCAACATCGGCACCCTCTTGTTCTCCTGCACCAAGAGACTTTGTGACAGCCGCCATGTCCTTACCCGCTGTGGAGGAATGTGCTTCATCAATAATAACAGCGAAACGCTTATTTTTTAGTCCGGCTACGCTGTCCACAATATACGGGAATTTCTGAATTGTAGTTGCAATGATTTTCGTATTGCCGTTCAGAGCAATAGCAAGGTCAGCGGAGTTACACTTATCGTCCATGACTCGGATAAGACCCGCTTTATGCTCCATACCCATGATGGCTTTCTGCAGCTGACGGTCAACCACGACTCTGTCGGTGATGATCACGACATTGTCAAAAATGATTTTGTTGTCTGCATCATGCAGAGAAGTCAGACGGTGTGCCAGCCATGCAATAGAGTTCGTTTTGCCAGAGCCTGCGCTGTGCTGAATCAGATAGTTCTGCGTAGTGCCGTTGTCACGGACATCACCCAGCAGCTTGCGAATCACATCGAGCTGATGATATCGAGGGAATATCACATTCTCGGACTTTTTCGTTTTCCCTGTCAGCTCGTCCTTGCTTTCTTTGTTTTCTATAAAGATAAACTTGCTGATGAGGTCGAGAACGGCATCCTTTGTCAGAATGTCCTCCCACATATAGGACACGCTGTATTTGTCTTTGAAAGTAGGGTTTCCCGCACCAGCATTAACCCCTTCGCCGTTGCCCATGTTAAATGGCAGGAAGAAAGTGGCGTTGCCTGCGAGCTTGGTGGTCATATAGACCTGCTCCAGATCCATTGCAAAGTTCACAAGGCATCCGGCCTTAAACCAGAACAGACGGGTTTTCGGGTCACGGTCTACACGGAACTGATAGATGGCATCCTGATAGGACTGACCTGCGGCATTGCATTTCAGTTCAAAGGACATAATAGCAAGACCATTCAGGAAAATCACCAAGTCAATACGTTCATCATCGCTTGCCCAGACTTCCTCCATGACGGAGAAAATATTCTTTTCGTATTTCGCCAGAAGCTCACGGTTGAAGGTGGTTGCAGGCTTGGTGTACATGAGTTCCAGCTTCATGTTGGAAATCTCAATGCCGTGCTTCAGCACATCCAGCAGACTGCCGCGGGTCTTAGTTACCTCGGCATTGATAAAGCTGACAAGGGTATCCTCCAAATCAGATTTATAGATTTTGCGGAGTGCCTCCATCTCATCTGGCTGGGTATCGTTCAGAAACTGAAACAGCAGCTCACGATCCATAGCAAACAGACGGTCATAGCTGGTTGCCTTGCGGATGATATAACCGTTATCCTGCGAGAGCCTGTCCATGATGAAATGCTGATATTCTTTTTCCGAGAGAATATTATTCATGATCTGGCTCCTTTCCTCGTAATATATAGTGTCTACCATAATCATCACTAAACACGACATCAATCAACCGAACGCCGTTTTGCACATAAACTTCGCACCATGTATCTGCGCAGTGGTTTCCAAGCCATCTTTCCTGAATGCTGTAAATCACTGAACTGGTTTTATCTACCCAATATGCAATGGCATCGTTGACTTCATCAGTAAAGTGAGCAGGAATACCTACTCTGGAACTAAAGCCCTCAACGGCAACTTGCAATAAAAACAGTTCATCCCTATCTTTTAGCACCTTTAGAAATTCAGCACCTTTTACCACCATACACGGAGTATCTTTATGATAGGAGTATTCAACTTTCATGAGATGGGTACCTCCTTCTTTCCGGTTACATACTCAAAAATGAGCGATTTCTTGTATTCGTCAAGTGTTGCAAGCTGTTCTTTTTTATCGGAGATAACATCATTCGCTTTTGCAAGCACCGTATCAATATGCTCAACAATCGCTTCCTGCTCGTCCAGCGGTGGAACTGGATACGAAAGATCCGCTAACTTGTTCCACCGCAAATCACAGGAGCGAACTCGAATTCCCGTTGCCAGTGCAAGAAATACATCACTGTACGCCATACTGCGAAGATAGTACATAATGTACCGCTTGTTTTGATAGGTATCCAAAACATTAAGGACAGGTGACGCTTTGCCTCTTGAATCAGAAATGCCGATAGAGCCTGCAAAGCCATCCATACCATGTACAACCAGATCGCCGATGTCAATACCTTGATAGCCAATTTCCTTATCGGACATCGTAAAGCCATCTTCACGGCGATTGCTTCTCAAGGTTACCTCACCATCACGGAAACAGGTAATTACGCCGTCATCCTCACGCACCGGCTTCTGCATATAGCGCAGAATATACTTACCACGGATAACCTCCCAATGTGAAGGCATATTGCCAATCCACTGGATTCCGCTGTCCTTCATCTCAGCATCGGGATTCAGCCCTTTGGTAACAGTTTCGGTGATGACCGACCGCTTGTACTGCTCCAAGGTATCGATCTGTGCCTGAATGTCAGCGGTGAGAGCATCGATCTCGGCGCATTTGGCATCAAGATAGGCGGCAATGCGTTCCTGTTCCTCAACAGTTGGAAGTACTGTCCATGAATTCAAAAGCCAAGGAGCGAAGATGTTTCTTTGAATCGTACCTACACCTCTTGAAGCTGTTTCATATTGCTGAACCATACTGCTATCACGAAACAAGAAGTTCATATATAGTGGATTGCATTTATCATTCATGCTGTATACAAAATATGCCGGACTAATGATTCCATTATATTTTGATACACCAACAGAACCTCTCCATGCCTGTTGATTATTTAAGACAAAATCGCCAATGTTGACGTTTTGATAATTTGACATATCTTGGCTCGGTTTATGAACTTGCATCCCATTGGAATCAGCATATGAGATAACTCCTCGGTCCAAATAAACTGAGAGTAGCTCTCTATCTCCACTATTCTTCTCACTTCGCAGTGTCAATATGGTTTTTAATTTCTTGATTTCCCAGTTTCTCGGGATAAGTCCGAAACTTGAAATTCCGCTTTCCTTCATCTCTCTCATACCGTCACCGCCTTACTTAAAGAGCTTTGCCACACGTTCCGACACCGAGTGCTCCAGCTCCATAAACTTCGCCTCAAGCTCCTCGCTGGGTACTGGCTGCTGATATTTGTAGAAATAACGGGTGAAGGGGATTTCTGCACCAGTCTTAATGACAGGTTTTTTCTTTCCGAGGTCTTCTTCAAAGAAAGCTGCGGCATCTGGAATATGCGGCAGTACCTCACGAGCCATATAGTCCTCGATGCTCTCCTCCCACTTCACCAGTTCGGTGTCTTTGGTTTCTTTGTCGTAGATAATGTTACCCTTGCGGTCACGCTGAATTTCAGCATTTTTATCCATCACAGAAAGTCTGTCCGCAATCTTGTCGAGCAGTTTTTTATCAGCTGTTGCCGGAGCAAGTGTCTTAGTCAGTACGGGCATAAACTCTGCCGGTGAATTGTAGACCTGCTCTGAAATTGCAGCCTTCAGTGTAGCAATGATTGCGTCATAGACAGGCTTGTTGTTCTGATATGTTTCCAGCTTTTTCTGCTCCTTGCCGGTCAGTTTCTCGGCATTTTCCAGTTCATCCACCTTAGCCTGGTCATAAAGAGAAGAAAGCGCACCCTTGGACAGCATGGCTTCGATACGCTCCTCCGTAATGGCATAGCTGCGCTGGAGAGGCTGCATGACCGTGTATTCACGATAAATGAACTCCTCGTTGTCGTAAATCTTGCAATATTCGTTTTCTGTAAAGTCTGCATAGAGCCGTGTCACAGCACTGCGGTCTTCGGGAGAAATCTCGTTTTTCTTATCGCCCAGAGCTTTGCGCAGCTTGTGGAAGAAAGACGAAGCATCAATTAACTGAATCTTGCCCTTACGCTCATCACGCTTATTCTTGGAAAGCACCCAAATGTATGTAGCGATGCCGGTGTTATAAAACAGGTCGGTGGGCAGCGCAATGATTGCTTCAATCAAATCACTTTCTAACATCCAGCGGCGAATCTGGCTCTCTCCAGAAGCTGTGCCACCTGAGAACAGCGGACTGCCGTTTTCAATGATAGCGGCACGACCAAAGTTGTCGTCCATTTTGTCGATGGCAGACTGTAAAAACAGCATCTGCATATCGCCGGAGCCGGGCAGACCTGCGCCCCAGCGACCATCAAAGCCTTTCTGGTATTCGGTGTTGACGGCATCCTCGACACCTTCAGCGGCATCTTTACCGCCCCACGCAGTGCCAAACGGTGGATTTTCAAGCACAAAGCGCATCTTGGTACCCTTAAAGCGGTCTGCTTTCATGGTGTCCTGATAGCAGATGTTTTCGGCATTCTGACCCTTGATAAGCATTTCGGCAAGGCACATAGCGTAAGATTCCGGATTGATCTCCTGCCCGAACAGGCGCACATCCGCAGAAGGGTTATAACGCTTGATGAAATTGTACCCGGTGGAGAGCATACCGCCAGTTCCGCAGGCCTGATCCAATATGGTGATGACCTTGCCATCATCGAAAATATCATCACAACCCTCGGCAAGCAGAATGTTGACCATCAGCTTGATGATGTCGCGCCCGGTGTAGTGATCACCAGCCTCGGCATTTTCAGAAAACTTACGAATCAGTTCCTCGAAAATATATCCCATCTTCACATTGTCGATAGTGCGTGGATCAAGGTCAAGCTCAGAGAATGCCTTAATTACGGAAAGCAAACGGTTGTTCTTGTCCATCTTGTCGATTTCTTCACCGAAGTTCAGACCACGCTCCTTGGACATCAGAATTTCCAGCACATTAGCAGAGAATCCCTGCAGATAACTCTTGAAATTGGCGGCAATATGGTCTGCGTCATTTACAAGCTCCGCAAGGTCAAATTCACTGGTGTTGTAGAACTGGAAGCCGGAAATGCGGTACATTGCCTTTGCCGGGAAATTCGGATTTGCTTTGAACTGCTCTACAACCTTCTGCTTTGTAGGTGCAAGCGCACACTCAAATCTGCGGATAATCGTCATCGGAATGATAACATCCTTATATTTATCGCTTCTATACGGTCCACGCAGTTTGTTTGCGATAGACCATATAAAGTTTACTTCTGTAGAAACATCAATAGGGGAATCATCCCACATTGCATCTATCATCTGTTTATCAGCCATTGCTGTTTACCTCTCTTTTCGATTTTGTAATATCGGTTATTTTCATTATACCGTTTTATCTGTCCCATAATTAGGCCTTGGTGCGTTGTCCGGTCATCATTTTATAATGTTGACTCTGCCCAAGTGCATCGAAAATCATTTCGAATACACGCTTATAAGCCTCAACATCCTCGCAGTCCTCTACATAGTTCAGTCCATCGCTGATGCCGTTCGGATTATTGATGTAGGCAAGCAGAGAAGAGGCAAGGTGATAGTCGGTCATATCCGGTTTTCCACCTTCAACTTGTTTAATGAATTTTTTCCGATTTTCTTCGTCCTCCAGTACGATAGAACGCAGGTCGCTGCCCTCATAACCGCAAAGCTGAAGGAAATAATATTCGAGAATTCGACGCATTACATTCAGTGCCGGAATTGTAGAACGAAGATCACGGAGTTCATCCCACAAAGCGGCATAGGAATTCTGCACAGGATTGTAGTTTTCTTCTTCGCTCGGAATGTTCTTGTTCTGGCGCTTGCAGATTTTCACAGTGGACACATTATCATTCTTACGAATCATATAGAACGAGGTGCAGTTATAGTAGCCAACCTGCTGATATGTAACCTCCCGATGGAAATAAACATTATGCGTCAGAATGAAGAGCTGTTTGATATAATCTCCCGTCACCTTCGGGTTTAGGTATTCTGTGTTATTTCGGCAAACATTGACCATTTCACGGGCGATAGCACTAACGATAAAAAGTGCCGTGCTGTCCATGCTGGAAACAGGGTCATCAATAACAACAATCTTTTCTTTCAGTTCTTCGCTGTTCATACTGCCGCGAACCCTGTGGTAAAAATACAGGAATGCTATAAAATTGCGTTCGCCTTCGCTAAGGTTTTCTGCTACATCGCCATTTTCACGGACAATCTCATAGACATTTTCTACACCTGCTTTAGCACGTATGCTGAATCCCTGGAAACCGGAATCTCGCAGGATCTTGTTAATGCTGTCGATGGCGGCTTCGGTATTGGCGTTGTGTTTATTGAGATCAGAGATTTCTGTTGTAATCTTTCCGATTTCTTTTTTGAGTGCAAAATCACGTTTGGTAATCTCTTCGATTTCCTTGTTCAAACGTGCGACTTCGTCAGTGTAACTTTTTACCTCAGAAGCAAGCATAAAAGCGAGATGCTGCATAATCTCTGTTTTGCATTTTGTTTTGCTGCTTTTCTTGGCAGCAACAACATCGTTGTTTGCTTTGATCAGCTTGTTGATATCGTCAATCAGAGCACCAAGATCAAGGAGCAGTGTGTCCGTGTCTTCCAAAGAAACTGTTTTTGATGGTTCTTTCACTTTTTCGGCGATACGCTGACGGTTTACTTCGAACTTGCTTTCTAACAGAGTGAGCTTCTCCTGGTACGCCTGCAAATCTATAGAAGTCATTACATCTGTGGTATTTTCCCGTAATGTATGCAGGATATTGGCAGTTTCTCTTTCATAGGTTGTCTGAAACTGCCCCAAATCACAGATGTCCTGCTGATACTGTGCATCGAACGTAGCCGCTATATCATTTTCAAAATCTTCTGGGAGCTTCTGCTGGCAGTATGGGCATTTCCCACCGGCAACACCTGAAAAGTGTGTATGGCCATCACGAACCCAGTCGGAAGCTTTGCTGCCGAGAGCTTTCAGGAAATTTGCAAATGGTGTGTCGCTGCTGCTGACGATAATCTTGTCCAGTAATTCCTTGCCGGCAAGACTGCCATAGGTAGTAGCACCGGCTTTCTTGAATTCCGAATAGGCTCTTGCCGTATCATCAAAAGCGACATCATACAGTCGTTCTAATTCGGACAAATCAAACTCTTTCGGAGATTTCTCACCAAGAACAGCGTCTGCAAAACCTTTCTTCTGCTTTTTGCCATCCATACACTTTTCAAAACGCTTACGGATTTCTGCCGTCATAGAAAAGCAGTTGTCCTGGAACTGCGTCAGAGCTGCATTAACACCGGCGGTTTTCTGCTTGTAATCTTCACCGGCGGCATTCTTTGCATCTTCCTTTTTCTTCTTTTCGTCTGCCAATTCGTCAATTCTCTTCTTGGCTTCTACGTCTTCTTCACCAAATATGAACACTCCTTTTAAGTCACCATAATTTACAAAGTTATCATTGATGTAATCCTGGTTATAAACAAGGACATCATAGTCCGCAGCCGACTTTCCGTCCGCCCAGACAATACCGTCATTTTCATCAATTGCGTGGGCAATGGATGATTTTCCCGCACCATTGTTTCCGTAAAAGAAGTTAACAAATGTAAGACCATCAACCTGAACATCCGTAAATGTTGCTCTATTGAGATTAATTTGCGTTATTGCGGAAGGAACTTTGCGTTTCATTTATTTCACCATCCCATCTTTCTTATTCACTGATTTTTCCGTTGCGAACCCATTCATCTACTTCGGAAATTTTAAATTTATATCGTTTTCCGGCCCGATAAACAGGGAGTTTACCTTCTTTAATCCAAGTACGAACAGTATCTTGGCTGATGCTTAAATGTTCTGCTACATCATCCAGATTAACCCATTTTTCTGCTTGCATTTCTTCATATTCACGACTCATCGTGTTACCTCATCTTTCTAAGAGTTACGATTAAAAAATCTGAATTCCAGCTTTCTGTAATGCTTCTTTAAGATTTATTTGTTTAAGTGCCCAATGTGTACGGTTAAGCTCATTAAATGATTTTGCACCACAAATGCCGAACTCAAATCCTTGTTCGTTCAGCATTTGCTGAGAAATCGCTGTAAAAATCCTGTAATAAATTTTAATCCCGTTATCTTGAATCTTTATATCTGTTATAAACCCTAAATAAGCATTTTGCTCGTCATCAGTTTTACCATATGAGTGATTTTCACCTGCAAAGATTGCCGGATACCTTTTTAGCTCCTCAATAGCCTCTGAACTAAGAGTTGCATATTTACGCTTCAATTCATCATTAGTACTCTCTGTCAATGCTCTGTCTTTCGGAACCAAAAAATATGTATCTACGAACTCTTCATCTGCAATAACAAATAGGTGATAAAAATCCGTATTGAGAGTTACTCTGGTGCTATTCTCACCTCGTCTTGATCTTGGATCACTTAACATGATTGAGATGTTATTTTCAACTTTCTCAGCGTGTGCGACAAAGTTATTGTTATCCCCGGATATCGTAATTTCTGCTGTTTTTGCATCCACCGGAACATTCCCTCTATTATTTATCAGAGAATTATCACTCATCCTGCTTGCCTCCGTTTCCTATTATCAATTTCTCTACATAATTGAATACATTATTGTTGCTTCCTGAAATATTGAAATTATAGAAAACAGGATTATTATTTACTATCTGCTGTGATGATACAAATTGAGTATCTTTAATATCAGCACCACAGAAATATTCGTCCTCTATACATTCTTCTGTGGTTTCGTCATCCATCGCTTTCCTCACCTCAACTTGGTAGACCTGCAAGCCATCGAGCATTCCTTCGCCCATATGCGCCGTGTATTTTCTTTGCCCACCACCAGTTGATGGACACCATATATCGTAAGTTTTTTTACCCACAGAATTATCTTTTCGGTTAACAACTACATAGTGCCAAACGCCAAGAAGAAATGATGGAAGGCATACTGTCTTTAGACCGCCAAGTGCGGTCTTTTTCTTAGTTTGACCGTTCGGCTCGATATAAAACTCATCATTTTCCTTGATGCTCCGGTCCTGCTGAATTAAATCTATCAAGGCACGCACCAAACCGACATCCTTGTGAACTGGCTCACCTAAATCAAGAAATCCATTCACAAATTCAATCATCTGATTTAGAGCAGTTTGATAATCTGTTCTGACAGTTTTATCAAATGCATTTATAACTTGATCATCGTCAAACGGAAGATAGGTACTTGTCGATGTTTCGCATCTCTTGTAGTTGTTAACGATGGTTTTAAGTTTCTCCTTGCCTGGGTCTGTATACGCAGGATTGATTACTCTTAACAATCCTACCAAAACTTCTGGATCGGAAAGGCCATCACTGTCTCCGTTATAATGCTCTCGTGCGTTCATTCGTTGCCGGAGAGCTTGCAATATCAGTGTGAAAAAAGTGCCTCCACACAGACGGGGATATTCATTAAAATCCATTATTCTTCCCTCCGATTTACTCTGATTTTCGTTTTAAGTTATTTGAGAAGTTACACACTCAATTCCCATCAAACCCCACTAAAACACATTATAACATAAAAGTCGCAAAATTTCAATATGGCAGCTAATGAATGTCATTTTATGAAAATGTAAATTTTCTCGGTCTCTGACTTTATAAACCTTATAAACTATAGCGGCTGACCTTATAGACGATTGGATAGCTCTTGTGAGAAATCACAGGAGCTTTTTTCTTTCCTGCGGTTTCCACAGAAATCTTGAAAATCGCAGGAGGAAAAATTAATGAAAAGCGAAAAGAAAAACAAGACAAGCATTACTACCAACAAGGCAGCAAAAAGAGTCATCACACGCAACTACAACGGCGAACCACTGAAACCTGGCGAAGTCCTGGTACCTACCATGTATGATGCAGCTTTTGCCAAGGCAAACTGCACCAACCCTGACTGCATCAAAACGCTCAAAAAGGGTGGAAAGTACTTCAAGGTCATGTATATGGCAGTACCAAAGGAACTTGCTCCTCTGAAACTCAGCTCCTTTAATCTGGAAATGAACGAACAGCTCGGACATTACGCAGTACCAAATTCTATATCCATTGACCAAATGGCTGACGATTATGACCTCGACCTTGCTACCGTTCTGTCCCCAGAAGATTTGATGATGGAGCGTGAAAGTAAGGCAGAAACTGCCGCAATGTTTGCAGACCTTGTTCATCACCTCATCGACCGTTCACCGAAGCACGGTCTTGCTGCACTGCTTCTGCTCAACGATGTCAAAGGTGCAGAATTCCACGAAAAAATGCACCTTGGTCATGATGCGGCAAACACCGTCCGGAAACAGTCTGCTGACCTCTTGAAAGCCGGTCTTGCAAATATCAATCTGGACGAGCTTCATGTAAAGCGTTCCAAGCATTCCGATTATTATCGTGAAGAAGCATACCGCCTGTTGGACGCACTTTTGAAACTGTACAACGCAGAATAAAACGAATCTCCGGGGCGGCGCTTGCCTCGGAGATTTTTATGATTTTGTACAATTTAACGGTTACCATACCTTTTAACGATTTGCTACACATTTTAACGATACTCCTGTACCTTTTAACGATAACTCACTAATCGTTAAAAAGTGGTGCATTTTTGAAGTCATAATTTCCGAGCAAAATAAAAAAGCGGCAACCACAGCACTGAAATCTATGCCAAGGTTGCCACTTTACCTATTAAAACAGCTATTTTTCACTTATATTGCTCCATTCTTGTATGAAATAAGGGGTCTATATGTCTATGTAGCGGTCAACTACATTCCAGTTCGGATGATATTTTTTCTGATCCTCATACCACTGGATCTGATTTTCGAGTGCAGACAACTGCGCCTCGTGATCTGTTGATATTTTAAAAAGAGGCATCTGTATTTGCGGCACCTGTATTTCTCCGGGCTCAGCTGCTGAGAATAATCTTTTAGCAGAAAGGAAAAAGCAACCGCCTGAGTCTATAGGATCGGTTGTAAGGAATTATCGAGAACAAGCTTCAACGATTATAAATTCTAATGATGAATACTATAGTCGTATTGAAAAAGCCCTTAAGAACCTTAGAAGTGATAAACGTGATTTGGGTTTCCGTGAGGATGAGAAGAAAAAACTTGATGATGATTTACGTGGTGCAAAAGACAACTCTAATCTTGAGATTGAGTACCAGAATTTCTTAAACCGCGTAAATGAATTTCAAAGGAAAAAAGACAGTTTAGTAGAGAGAATTGGATCTGCTAAAAAAGAAATTGAAAACTATCAAAATGCACTAGACAAACAAATTGCGGCATCTAAAGAAAATGCTCGTACTCAGGCGAAAATTGATTATACTCAAGCGGTTTATGAATGGGTTGATAAGGCTTATAAAGAACGAGAATCTATTGTAAGATCAAACCTAGAGGAAAAAGTAAACAATAATTTTGCACGCATTTACCATGGACATAGAACAATTTCAATTGATGAGAAGTACAGAGTAAAATACATTGACGTAACCACAGAAGAATCAGATGGATTAAAAGCTGTTAAAAGTTTTGCCTTTGTTTCTGGCCTTGTTGACCTTGCAAAAGAATCCTTGACCTCTGAATCTTCTAAAGAAGCAGATATTGGTCCTCAGTATTTCCCGTTAGTTATGGATGCACCTTTTTCAAATGTTGATGAGATACACATTGAAAATATATCACGTGTTATTCCTGAATCCGCCGAGCAAGTGATTATTGCAGTAATGCAAAAAGACTGGGAACCTGCTTCTAAAATAATGAGTCCATATGTTGGAAAAGCTTATTATATCGAAAAAGCTAAAGATTCAAATGGAAAAGACATCGATACAATCACTCATATAAAAAGGAGGGACGATAATGTTATTTGATGATGATATTCAAATTCGTGGAAGACATGCTAGTTATTTAAAAGCTCTGTCAGAATTAAGAGGTAATGCAAGCGAAGAGGATAAGAAGCGTTTTTCAAATTTTAAACTGTTTACCGATTATATTTCGGTTTATATGGTCGCTCCTATAATTGGCTTGCTATATGGTAGAAAAAGCACATAACCAAAAGCATTGTCGATAATTATACGGATGGTTCTATTTGGGATGAAAAGCAAATAGAAATCCGCCAGAACAAATTGTTTGATTTGTTTAAAAAAGTGTGGCCAAACTTTAAAAATGATAACTCAACTGAAGAACATGAAGTAATGACAAAGCAAACTCAATCGGCTGAAAACACTGACATAGAAAAGACTATAGATGACTATGGATCAGATGTTTTTGACGACGCTAATAAACTTCTTGAGGCATTAACTATATCTCAACAGAATAAAACAGATCAAACAAATAATACAAATTTCATATCATTAAAGGATAGGTTTATTGATGAAATAAAAAATGGAAAGATTTATTACTCGTACAAACCTGTTTTTATAAAAGCGATTTTTGATAATGCTGATGAAAATGGTACAGCATACATATACGATATCGCAATGTATTTTACCAAATTCTATAATGATAGGAAAGAAAATGGAATTACTGTTGAAAACCCGGAAAGTGTAGTATGTAAAGGTGATTTTTCAATAGACGAGGCATTGAAGACCATAAAACAGTATCCATTAGATATTTATCAAAAGACCAACACTGTTAAATATAATGCTAAGGATTTAACAGTTTCTATTGTTAAAGAGGTATGGGAACTTCTTACCGCAGATGAGAAAAAAGATATATTATCAATTTGTGATAAAAGAATCGAATCATATTATTCTAAACTCATCTGAAGCGTGTATATTATATTCGCTCCAATACCTCCATTAATAAACAAAAGATTCTAACAGCAACAAACCGCTTAGGAACAATCCTAAGCGGTTCTTGTATATGTGTTACAATATAGATTATAAATTAATTACCGTGAAATTATATTTTTTATTATATGCATATTAGTTTATATTGATTTTAGACATTAAATGTCATCATAAACATAATTTAATAACAAAAATAAAGCACTAACAAGAGTCTATCCTAAAATTTGTGTAAACCTCTGAAGTAGTGTATAATAGAAGAGAGACTACTTCGGAGGTTTTAATTATGAGCAGAAGGCGAAGAAACGAAACAGAAGAGCAGCGTGCAAGAA
>Ga0116188_1000206_pt1 | contig 66262 bp, 55 predicted proteins | sample AD_JPNTR2_MetaG_FD_89807 | JGI IMG/M metagenome (GOLD analysis project Ga0116188, IMG submission 89807) | Active sludge microbial communities of municipal wastewater-treating anaerobic digesters from Japan - AD_JPNTR2_MetaG | ecosystem: Engineered > Bioreactor > Anaerobic > Digestate | place...
AATACTATTTGAAATAATAATTAAAATTTATATTTTTATATATGCTATTTAAGAAAGAACAATAAAACATAGAAAAATGAAAAGAACAATAATGATTTTTTTAGTTGTGATGTTTCTGGTAGCAGGAAATGGATATAGTTATTCTCAGGAAACATCTTCTCCTTCAAAGGAATATAAATTTACCATTAAAACAAATCCACTCGCAGCGCTTGGCGGACCTTTTTGGGTGGTAGTTATCCCGGTAACAGGAGAGTATAAGGCATATTTTGAAACAAAAGTCACAAATAAAACGTCATTTCAGATTGGTGCCAGTTATATCGGACCAAGTGTGTTGCTCAATCTTGACGAAATAACAAAAAGTGAAGATGGAGAGGAAATTAAAGGTGTTAAAACTAGCGGATACCGTATTCAGGGCACCTATAAGTTTTTCGTAAGTAGAGACCTTAATGCCCCTGAAGGATTTTACCTGGCACCTAACATCTCTTATGCTACCGCATCAGTTAAAAATAAGGCAAATCCAGATGATAAAATAAATGGAACAAAATTAAATATTAACGGATTAATTGGTTATCAGTTAATTACTTCAGGTGGTTTCACACTCGATGTTTTCACCGGACTTGGTTATGTTTCCAGAAAATACACAGTATCGGGAGACTTTGATAGTGAAGAATTTAAAAGCAAAAGCAGTATTTCGGTACCTTTTGGTTTAGCTTTCGGTTATGCTTTCTGACGGGAGTATTTAAGAAATTTTTTAAAGGGATTCTTGCTTTTTACTCTCAGAAACCCCGTATATGTACAGGGAGTGAAACAGTGGCCTGAAATTGTTCATTTCGCAGGCCGTTCTGATTATTTCATTTATGCGAGGATCACAGAACTCTATTACCTTCCCCGAGTTGATGTCGATAAGATGATCGTGCTGGCTGCACTGGAAAGCCTTCTCGTAATAGGAAATGTTTTTACCAAACTGGTGTCTTATCACAAGGTTGGCATCGAGCAGAAGATTTATTGTATTGTAAAGTGTTGCCCTGCTAACCCTGTACTTCTTGTTTTTCATTGAGATATACAGCGATTCAATATCAAAATGACCATCACGACTGTATATCTCTTCCAGTATGGCATACCGTTCCGGCGTTTTTCTGCATCTCTTCCTTTCAAGATATTCAGTGAATATCTGTTTTACAACTTTTTTTGTATCTTCAATGGTCATTTATAGCCAAAATTGATAATTAAAATCCATGTGCTTATTTAAGAACTTCCTCATAAAACCATGAAATTCACTATAATGTCTCTTCGCCAAAATTTTCCACCCTCCTCACCTTTTCAACTCCTTTAACGTTTGATATTTTCATTATCAGATTATTAAGATCTCTGGTGTGATGCACATAAAGATCCAGCGATCCTTCAAAAATGCCATCATGAACCGAAACATTTATGTTGCGTATGTTTGCTTTGAGTTCGTCTGAAATGATGTTTGTTATATCTTTTAGAAGCCCGATTCTGTCAATCCCTGAAATACTGATTCTTGCAAGAAATGATGCAAGTTTATGCATTGTCCATTTTACTGCAATAATTCTGTTGCCCTCACTCGACATCAATCTGACCGCCACAGGGCAATTACGCTTGTGAACAATTATTGTTCCTTCATGCGACAGGTATCCAGTAACTTCATCTCCCGGAATAGGATTGCAGCATTTTGCTATCTCGTATGATTGCTCATCACCTTCAATATTCTCGCGTAGCAGGAAAGGATTTTTTGTATCGAATTTAACCTGTTGAGTTGTTGCTTCAGCTTCTGTGCCGGATAATTCTTTATCTTTTTTTGGGCCTATCAGCTTAAGATCCCAGTATTTAATGATACTTTTTGACGGATTCTTACGCACAATTTTCTTCAGATTGTCGAGAGTAATTATGCCAAGTCCAATTTTTGAATATAGTTCTTCTTTATTTGTAACATCATAATGAATCATGATTTTTTTAAGTGTCTCGGAAGTTGGAGCCAAACCTATTTCATTTAGTTTTTCCTCAAGAATTGTCATGCCTTTTTGTATCCGGTCTCTCGATTCAGCTTTCAGGGCATTTTTAATTGCTGCCTTTGCCCTTGGTGTATGAACAAAATTTAACCATTCCTTTTCAGGGGATGCTTTGTCAGATGTAATTATTTCAACCTGGTCGCCACTGTTAAGGACTGTATTGAGTGGCATCAGCTTATAGTTTATTTTTGCTCCTATAGCCTTATTACCGACTTCCGTATGGATTTCATATGCGAAATCAAGCGCGGTGGCTCCTTTAGGAAGCGAAATGAGATAACCTTTTGGAGTGAAGACCATTATCTCGGAAGAGAAGAGATTCATCTTGAAATCGTCAAGAAATTCTGCAGGATCTTCAAGTGGATTCTCAAGCAGTACCCTTATTCTCTTTATCCATTTGTCGAATTCACTTTCCTGTGAATCATCACCTTTATATTTCCAGTGAGCTGCATATCCTCTTTCGGCTATTTCATCCATTCTGGTACTACGTATCTGCACTTCCACCCATTTACCTTCAGGCCCCATAACTGTCACATGAAGAGCTTCATATCCGTTTGGTTTTGGACGACTTAACCAGTCGCGAAGCCTGTCGGGTTTGGGAAGGTAAATGTCTGTTATCATTGAGTAGATATTCCAGCACTGAGTTTTTTCAGATATGCCCGGGAAAGGCTCAAAAACAATCCGTACAGCCAGTATATCATAGATTTCCTCAAAAGGAACATTCTTGGTCTGCATTTTTTTCCATATCGAGTAAATTGATTTTGGCCTTCCTGTAATTTCATATTTATAACCTGCGTCGTTCAGTTTTTCAATAATGGGCAATGAAAACTTGTTTATAAGCGCGTGATATTTTTTTTCATTATGTTTTAGTTTAGTCTGTATCTCCTCGTATATTTTCGGATGTCTGAATTTAAAGCTCAGGTCTTCAAGCTCTGTTTTTATTGCATACAATCCAAGCCTGGCTGCCAGCGGCGCATACAGGTATATGGTCTCACCAGCTACTTTAATCTTCTTGTTCTCGGGCAGCGAATCAAGCGTCCTCATATTATGCAGCCGGTCGGCTATCTTAATGAGCAGCACCCTCAGGTCGTCAGAAATGGTTAGAAGCATTTTTCTGAAATTTTCTGCCTGAAGTGAAGGAGAAATATCTGTATTGTAGGTTCCTGAAATTTTTGTCAACCCGTCAATCAAAGAAGCAATCTTGTCGCCAAATTCTCTTCTTACATCTTCGAGAGTATAATCAGTATCTTCAACTACATCGTGCAGAAGAGCGGTTGCAATCGATTTTGCACCCAGACCAATTTCTTGATTGACAATTTTTGCTACTTTAAGAGGATGAATGATATATGGTTCGCCCGACCTGCGACGCATGTTCCAGTGTGCTTCATTGGCAACGTTGAAGGCTTTTTCAATAAGCTCCCTGTCACCCGGTTTGTTGCACCTGTAAAGATTATTCATCAGAGATTCATATTCCTCCCTGATCAGCTTCCTGTCCTCTTCATCAAAAATATCCTTCTTGCTCATATTCAAACATCAAATGCAAATATAGTGCAATTAACGTTTTGTTGTTACTGAAGGAGTGAGGGGGCTTTTGCATTCCTTTATCTGTTCCTGATTACCGTAACAGTGCCACTTTTTTGAATCTTTTTACCTGCTGGAGTCGTAATTTTCAGGTACCAGAGATATACACCCGACGGAACAGGCCTACCGTCTTTCGTTCCGTCCCATGAATCCTGCCAGCTGGATGTTTTAAAAACAATCGTGTTTTTCGTATCAGTGATAACTAAGAGATATGAAACCGGCATAAATGATAATACAGGCTTGAAAAGGTCATTTATGTTATCATTGTCAGGCGTAAAAGTATTGGGAACAAAAACTTTTTCTTCTACAGGCAAACAGACTTTGTTGGATCTGCTGGTGCCAGCAATACCCAGTTCATTAGGCAATTCATTGGCAATTATATAGAAGCATATTTCCGGCCCTGATATCATGTACATTAAATCAGCGTATCTGATGCTCATGGAAGAATCTTGAGTCAGGATGATGGCAAACTCACCTGGTCCTTCACCAAAGTCTGCCGCCACTTCCTGATTCAATATCCCTCCACGCCATCCTTTGTAGAGGTTCCACGACAACGTCATAATATCCCCGGAATATTTTATTTCTGCAACCATATTACCGGCAATATTTGAATATACCGATGGAATGCCGCAATTATTTATGGCAGCCATCCTGTAATAATGCTTTTTGGAAATATCAGCCGTATTATCTGTATATCTTATATTGTTGCTCACATTAATTGTGAAATCTTTCACAAAAGAGAATTCAGATTCACCTTCCCTTTTTCTTTCGAGTCTGTAACTTCTTATCTCTGATTCAGGATCAACAGAAAATGATAGAAGTATTTCTCCGTTATCGCCAACAGTTGCATAATCTGCATTTATCCATTCAGGATCTTTCTGCATTTTAACCTGCAAGCACTGTTTGTTTGATGATGATTTCTGCCCATTTTCAAGAAGAGCTTCCACAACAACACAATAATTGACTCCATTATGTATGTTATTCAAATCGAAATGGTTTTCGCCGGAATTGACTTTTCCGGCTTCATAACTATTTCCTCCATTTTCAGTGACTATTACCCTGTATTCATTAACTTTATAAGGGATTGGCTCATAGAAATTCCATTTAATTTTCAGCATTCTTCTGCAAGTATCTGGAGCCACTTCAACAAATATTGTTGAAAGCGAATTTGAAAGCGGGCTCACATTTCCGGCTGTGTCAAGTGCTGCTATCACATAGGCTTCGGATCTGAACTTCGAGCCTGAACCGACATTTAAGTAACTATTTGCCTCCGGATTAAAGATAGTATCAATAGCAAACCCTTCATTGTTTTTAAAGTAATATATTACATATCCTGCCACATCGGGTGCAATGCTTTTTTTCCAGTAAAGCTCTGTAAAGCCTGATTCTGGCTGCACTGTAACCAGATTGAGCAAAGGAGAATCGGGTGGGTCGTTATCTGCCTGCCCGAACACTTCATTGAAAACAGCACAAATAATAAAAATTGCAATATAAAATATTCTGTACATCATTTTTCCGGTCCGGCAATTACTGTATAGAGCTCACCTGTATCATAATACGACCGGGCAATATGAATTATTTCATCAGGAGTGATAGATTTTATCTTTTGAGCCAATGTCTGAAAATATGACATATCCATACCCGATTCCCATACCAGCCTGAAACTCTCTGCCGTGGCAAAAGGGCCGTCAAACATTCTCACAAGGTCGCTCAACATGTAGTTTTTGACCATTTCGAGTTCTTTATCTTTTACAGGTTCTTTCTGCAATATTTTTATTTCTTTAAAGATCTCTTTTACAGCCTTTTGGGTGTATTTTTTACCTACTTCTGTTGCTATAAGCAGATAACCTGCAAGATCTAATGAGACCAGATATGAACTTATTCCGTAAGTATAACCTTTTTCCTCACGCAGATTTTTCATAAGTCGGGATCCGAAATATCCACCCAGTAAAGTATTAACAATCAGAAGGGAAGAGAAGTCAGGATTGGACCTTTTAATTGTTTGAGAGCCTATACGTATGGCAGATTGGACGGCTCCTTCCTTCGGGATAAACAGGTTTCTCTTTTTCTCTCCATAGGGAAGAGGAGGAGATTTTTTGCGATCAGCCGGATAATGCACAATACTTCCTACATAATTCTCCAGATGTTCTATTACCCCGGTGGGTGTTTTTCCTGATACGAACAAAGTCATCTCCTGAGGGATGTAATATCTCGAATGAAAGTTACGGAGATGCGCTGGTTTAATTCTGGAGAAGTCTTCTGCATTTAACCTCAGCCCATAAGGATGACTTTTCCCAAATACAGATTCAAAAAAATATTCAGTAGCAATGGTACTCACTTTCTCCCTGTTAATTAAAAACCATTGTAACCTTCTGTTCATCAATGTTTTAAACTCGTCTTCCGGAAAACGTGGGCTAAAAATTATTTCCTTTAACAATTCCAGTGCTTTTGTAAAATGTCTGTTGAGAAATATTGCTGATATTATAGTCGAGTCCCTGTCGGATGCAGCGTTGAACGTAATGCCATAGTAGTCAAGTTCGTGGTTTATTTCGCTGGCTGTCATGTGCTCAGAGCCTTCAGTGAGCATTCTGGCAGTGGTGGAGGATTGCAGCGGAATTTCTTCAGCCGTGAATCCTGCCCTGAAGACAAAATCAATTTTGGTAATTTCCTCATTTCCACCTTTAATGAAGTAAACAGGAACTTTGTTTGATAAAATTATTTTTTCCGGCTGGCTGATAAACTCAATGTTTATAGGATTTACCGGAGGTCGGTCAGATTTTTGGGTTTTCATAACTGTTTTGCTGCGGTACTTATATAATATAATGTGTTACAACTTGTTTTTTTAAGGTAATTTCCGGCTGCCTCACTTACCATACCTGCAGTGACGTTTCTATAAAGTTCAATTTCGCTGTTGATGAGTGAAGCATCTCCAAGCACTTCATACTGAGATAGGGAAAGGACTTTGCCGAGAATATTTACACGGTCCATTATGTGCTCAGCTTCAAATCTGTTTTTTACTTTTTCCATTTCCTCATCAGGTACAGGTGTGCTTTTTATTTCTTCAATGATCTTATTGAGTTCATTTTCAGCTTTTTCATAACTAACTCCATTATTCAGCCTGCCCTGAATTATAAGCAAACCTGGATCCAGGTCTCCGGTTAAGTATGCATTAATACTGCTGAAAAGTTTTTTCTCTCTGACTAAAATTCTTTGCAATCTGCCGGATTCTCCTGCTGCCAGAATATCTGTAAGCAGGTCAAGTGTTATGAATGAAGGATCTCTTCTGCAGCAGACGTGCCAGGCTTTGTAAAGTGCATTTGCCGGGACATTTCTTTTTACTGTAAGTTTTCGGGCTGATTTCTGTGGAGGCTCTTCAGGAAGGGTCTCTGTATGAACCTTGCGCATCTTGATTTTCCCGAACCACTTTTCTGCAAGCCGGAAAACATCATCAGCACTGACATTTCCTGCTACAACCATTATGCAATTGTTGGGCGCATAATACGAGTGGAAGAATTCTTTTATATCACCCAGTGTTACCTTTTTAATATGTTCTTCTTTACCGATAGTTGGCCAGCGGTATGGATGAATTTTATATGCAAGCGGGCGGATCAGAAGAGTTGCATCACCATAGGGCTGATTTAAATAGGCCTGCCTGTATTCTTCAAGAACCACCATCTTCTGGTTGCTGAGGCTCTCTTCTGTGATGTTGAGTCCTTTCATCCTGTCCGATTCAAGCCAGAATGCAGTCTCAATATTTACAGCAGGTATGGTGAGGTAGTAATTTGTTATATCACTGTTTGTAAAAGCATTGTTTTCTCCTCCTGCAAGCTGAAGCTGGTCGTCAAAATCGGGCACACTTTCCGAACCTCTGAACATCAGGTGTTCAAAAAGATGAGCCAGACCTGTAAGTTCCGGATCTTCATTTCGCGATCCCACCATATAAACTAGACTTACTGCTGCAAGAGGAGTTGAGCTGTCTTCGTGAACTATTACCCTTAATCCATTATTCAGGCAGCATCTTTTTATTTCAATCATCAGGCAATATTAATATGAGTGAATGTCGTATGAGTGTTTATGTTAATATGCAAACATACTAAAAATATGATTTTACTTTGCTTATGTTTTTATCTTTGCATCGTCATGAAATTTGAAGAGCAAATTAAGAAACCTCTGAATAAAATTGTCTCCCGACTGAGTCAGACACAGCTTATTTATCTGCTGAGCTTTATTGTGGGATTGCTTGGTGCATTGATTGCATCAGTAATGAAAAATACAATTCATTTTACTGCCGAGCTGGTCAACTCATCTTTTAGCACCGGGAAGGGTTTATTATTTTACTTTATTATTCCGTTTACGGGTGTGGTTCTTACTTATTTTTTTGTAAAGACATTTGTTAAGGATAATATCAGTCATGGCATAAGCCGGGTTCTACATGCCATATCTAAGAAGAAGAGCTATCTTAAAGCAAAAAATATATGGGCATCGGTTATTGCCGGAACGATAACAATTGGTTTTGGCGGCTCGGTGGGTGCTGAGGCTCCAATTGTGCTGGCAGGCTCATCAATAGGGTCCTCTATAGGACGTTTCTTCAATCTGAATTACCGGCAGATTACACTCTTACTTGGTTGCGGTGCAGCAGGAGCTGTGTCGGGAATATTCAAAGCTCCTATTGCAGGAATAGTTTTTACCCTTGAAATATTGATGCTCGACCTGACCATGTCATCAATAGTACCGTTGCTTATTTCATCGGTTACCGCTGCAACAGTAGCCTGGATATCAATGGGAGATCAAGTGCTCCTCTCTTTTTCGGTGAAAGAGGCCTTTCTTATAAATAATGTTCCCTTCTATTTGATTCTCGGAATCTTCACAGGTCTTGTTTCTGTTTGGTTCTCAAAAATGACTATGATAACCGAGAAGCTGTATAATAAAATAAACAATCAGGGATTAAAGCTGCTTGCCGGAGGAACAGCCCTCAGTGTACTTGTGTTGCTTTTTCCTTCATTTTTTGGAGAAGGATACAATTCTGTGAAAAGTTTACTCGACGGAAATGAGAGCGTGTTAAATTCTGTGATATTAGGCTTTCTTCCTGATAAATGGTGGGCAATACTAATTATATCAGGTTTGATTGTTCTATTAAAAGTGTTTGCAACAAGCTCTACAAACGCAGCAGGAGGAATTGGAGGAGTTTTTGCACCTGTATTGTTTACAGGAGCAGTAGCAGGCTTTTTCTCTTCTAAAATAATAATGCACTATTCAACAGCTGAGATACCCGATAATAGATTTGTTCTGGCAGGAATGGCTGGTATGATGGCAGGAGTTATGCATGCCCCTCTAACCGCAATCTTTCTTATTGCCGAAATTACAGGAGGATACGACCTGCTGATACCCCTGATTATTACTTCCACAATATCATACATAACAGCAAGGGCATTTACCCGGTATTCAATATATCATGTACAGCTTGCTACACAGGGTGAACTTATTACACACCATAAGGATAAAGCAGTGCTAGTTATAACAGACTGGAGAAAAGATATTGAAACCGACCTTATCTGTGTTAAACCTGATGATACACTGCGTGAACTGGTTAAAGCAATTAAAAGGTCGAAAAGAAATATATTTCCTGTTGTGGATGAATATGGAGTGCTTGAAGGCGTGGTCCTTCTCGATAATGTCAGAGAACTTATGTTTAATCCCGATTTATATGATGAAGTTCTTGTTAGAGATTTAATGACTATCCCTACAACATATATTGATGTATCGGAAAGTATGGCCTCAGTTATGGAAGCATTCAACAGGACTGGAGAGTGGAACCTGCCTGTTCTTGATAAAGGAATTTATGTGGGCTTTATTTCAAAAGCAAGAATTTTCGCAACCTACAGGGATATGCTGCTTCAAATGTCAGAAGATTGATTTAGATGAAATTTATGTTTTTAAAACTTTTACCTAAAATTGCACAAGTATTAAATAGTTTTGATTTAATAATTGAACATTGAATTAATTTTATCATTTCATTCATAACTTGAATATGTTTGAAATTTCACATAAAATTTTGTCAAACTTAAATTATCACATACTTTAACCCTGATAGTGATTTGGAAAATCATGATAATATATTGAATATTAACATAATACATTGAATAATGAAAAGAGACGAAGTCGTTTTTGAAATTATCAGAAAAGAATATGAACGCCAGGCAGAGGGTATAGAGCTTATTGCATCGGAGAATTTTGTGAGTCAGCAGGTACTTGAAGCGATGGGTTCTGTTTTAACAAACAAATATGCTGAAGGCTATCCTGGTAACAGATATTATGGAGGATGCGAATTTATTGATATGGCTGAGCAGGTAGCTATTGACAGACTGAAAATGCTTTTTGGGGCAGAATACGCCAATGTACAACCTCATTCAGGTGCACAGGCAAATATGGCTGTTTTTATGGCTTATCTGAAACCCGGTGATACATTTATGGGACTGAATCTTTCACATGGCGGGCATCTTTCGCATGGTTCTCCGGTCAATTCCTCCGGGATCCTTTACAGGGCTGTATCGTACGGGGTTAATGAGGAGACAGGTCTGGTGGATTATGATATGATGGAAGAAATTGCTCATCGAGAGAGGCCTAAACTTATTATTGGAGGAGCTTCGGCTTATTCGAGGGAGTGGGATTATGCAAGGATGAGGAAGATAGCAGATGATGTTGGAGCAGTATTGATGGTTGATATGGCTCATCCGGCAGGACTTATAGCTGCCGGTTTGCTTAACAATCCACTGAAGTATGCACACATTGTGACTTCCACTACACATAAAACACTGAGAGGACCGAGAGGCGGTATTATTCTGATGGGTAAGGATTATGAGAATCCATGGGGACTTACTACTCCTAAAGGAGAGATTAGGATGATGTCGTCGGTAATAAACTCTGCAGTTTTTCCCGGAGTACAGGGTGGCCCGCTTGAGCACATCATAGCAGCAAAAGCCGTTGCATTCGGTGAAGCCCTCGAACCTCAATTCAAAAAATATCAGATGCAGGTTAAAAGAAACGCAGCAGTAATGGCAGAAGCATTCATTAACAAGGGCTATAAAATCGTTTCGGGAGGCACTGACAACCATCTGATGCTGATAGATTTGCGAACAAAATTTCCGGATCTGTCAGGCAAAAAGGCAGAAAACACACTTGTCAGGGCAAAGATTACTGTAAATAAAAATATGGTTCCTTTCGATACCAGATCACCTTTTCTGACATCAGGTCTGAGAGTTGGTACTCCCGCCATAACAACAAGAGGATTAAAAGAAGAGCATATGCCGCTTATCGTTGAATTAATCGACGAAGTACTGACAAATATTGACAATGAGGAGGTTATTAACCGGGTTGGGGAAAAAGTCAAAGAGATGATGAAACCATTTCCGCTTTTTAATGAAGATGCATTTTAGATTAATAACCGGTTAAATGCTCTTTTTTAATTTTTAATGTTAAATTTACATGTTAAAGTTATACCATGGATAAGGGTAAAATAATATTTGTGGTTGATGATGACCCTTTCGTAACAAGCCTCATTAAAAAACGCTTCACTTCTGAAGGTTATAATGTTGAGACTTTTAATTACGGAGAGGATTGCATAAAAGCAATGAGCCAGAAGCCTGACCTTGTGATACTTGATTATTATTTTACAAAACCGGGCCAGCAAGTTATGAATGGTATGGAAGTTTTTGACAGGATAAAAGAGATATACCCGGATGTTATTGTGATTATGCTGTCGGGACAGGAGAAGGGTGAAATTGTACTAGAGCTGGCAAGAAAAGGAATAGATGATTATGTGATCAAAGACAATAATCTTCTCGATAATCTCTCGGTTTCAATAAAAGATCTTCTTGGATAGGATTATTCGATTTTGAAATCTTATCTTCCAGTCTTCTTATTTCAGAACGAAATTATATGTAATTGTTCCTTTTTGTATTACCGGAGCATCTGGTTTGGGTTCGAAAACAGCTTTTAGTGCTGCTTCTTTAGCTGCATTCAGAAGATATTCATCGAGTGTTGTAGAACCTTTTGCACCGGGAATTGCCTGGATTACTTTACCGTTTCTATCGACGCTTACTTCAACAACGACTCTTCCTTCTCCCTGGTAATCATATTTTGGTGGTGGCAACGACTGAAATCCTCTGCCTTCAAGGCTATAGGATATGCCCCTATCGCCAAGCCCTGATCCTTCACCTCTTATTTTTGAATCAGGTGAGCCTTCAGGAACGCCCTGATTACCCTGGCCGCCTGCCACGCCTTCACCTCTTGAATCCGTTCCGGTATTTTTTGCCCCTGCAAGAGCATTCTTTGTTTTGTTAAGTATCTCATTAACTCTTTTCTGTTCTTCTTCAAGCCTTCTTCTTTCTTCTTCTTCCTTCTCCCTTTTCAGACGTTCAGCCTCCAGGTCAGCCTGTCGCTTTTTTTCTGCCTCAATCTGCTCCTGTTTTTTCTTTTCAGCTTCAGGGTCAGCTTTTTTAACTTCAGGCACCTCTTTATCAAAATCCTGGGTAAGAAGTGCTTCATCTTTTACTGTTGTCTCTTCCTGTGCCTGTACAGGTAGGGGGGTAGCTTCAGGCTGAGAGGGAAGACCCGAAGGTTCTATCAGACCAGAGCCAGTATCATCAAAACCGAAATTAACCAGTATACCCGACTCAGGTTTGTCAGGTAAACGTACCGAAAATCCAATTACAAGAAAGAGTATAAACAATCCTGCATGAAACAGAATTGTTCCTGCCAGACCCTTCCCTTTCTCAGAAGGTATTTTGCGAACACTGCTATTTTGGTGTAGTTGCAAGGATTAATTTGTAATTGTTTTTCTGAGCCACATTTAAAACTTTTGTAACAACCCCGATCGGCACACTTTCATCAGTATGCAAAGCAATATAAATATCAGGGTTAGCACTAAGCTTCTGCTTCAGAACCGCCTCAAGATCATCAAAACTTATCTGCTGGTTCTCAACATAAAGTTTCAGGTCTTTTGTTATTGAAACAGTTGTCTGAGGCTTTGCAGATACCTGCACCGAACCTTTGGGCAGATTCAGTTTCAATGCTGTTGGATGAATCAATGTTGATGTTAACATAAAGAAGATCAGTAAGTTAAATACAACATCAGTCATCCCGACAGAACTGAAACTTATATTTATCTTATTTCTTGTCATTAGAGCCATCTTACTTACCGGTTTTTACAGGTTCGTTGAGAATATCCATGAATTCAGTGAGTGTAGCCTCAAGGTTGAATACAACTTTTTCAACTCTTTCAACGAGGAAATTGTAAGCAAAGAAGCAAAGAATACCTATTGCCAGACCTGCTACTGTGGTTATAAGAGCTGTATAAATACCGCTCGACATGGTTGATATTTCAACGTTGCTACCTGCCTGCGACATTGCATAAAATGATTTAACCATACCGATTACTGTACCAAGGAAGCCCAGCATTGGTTCTGCACCTGCAATAGTTGCAAGAGTCGGAAAACCTTTCTCAAGCTTTGAAATCTCAAGTTTTCCGACATTCTCAATAGCAGTATTGATATCGTGCAATGGCCTTCCCAGTCTGCTTATGCCTTTTTCAACCATCCTCGCCGATGGCGAATCAGTCGATCTGCATAATGCAACGGCTGCATCAATTTTTCCGTCATGTATGTAATCCTTTATCCTGTTCATGAAGTTGAGGTCTTCTTTGCTTGCCCTTTTTATAACATAATACCTTTCAATGAAAATGTACGCTGCAATAAATGAGAGCAGAATAATAGGAATCATAACCCATCCGCCTTTTATGGCAAGATCAAGAAGAGTCATCTTCATTTCACCTGCACCCTGCAGGCCAGTGTCCTGTGGAAGTAATAAGAGATATCCCATTATTTAATTCAGATTAAGTTATAAACAATTATAATTTACCCTGTTAATAGATTTTTGTCTCGGATGCAAATTTATTTAAAAACGAGGCAATGTTTTTTATATTATTTCCGGTTTAATAACAAAAAGAGGTTATTTATCAACTACCTTAACTTCTTCCTCTTTTTTTCCGGGGCTTTTTTCCTTTTTTACGAATAAATCCCTGAATCTGTCGAAGTCCTGTTTGTAAAATATACCTATGCCCTGAGTATATTGTACTCCATTGTCGATATAGAGATTATCATTCGACCTGTTAAAAAACTTAAACCTGAGCCTTTCACTTATCTTGTATTCGATATCGAATGCTCCTGTAATAGTGTTTGTGCTTGATGTTCCAATTCTGCCAGCAGCCTGATTACCTGCAACGTCAAAATTTCCATTTATCGTTACCCTGTCATTAAGTAGCTGTGTTGATAGAGCGACTTGAAGTTCCTGTGAGTTGGGAAGGGCAGATGAGCCCGGGCGGTATACCACACCTATATCAAAATCCTTGCTAATCTGTGACAACCAGTTGCTTAGCTGGTTTGAAAGCATTTCCATTGTTGTAACTCCTACAGTTGCTGAACCGATGTCAGCTTTTCTTGTTTGTATGCCAGCTGAAGGGTCAGCATAGAAACTGTTCATAACCAGAAGGAAGAGGAACTGTTTACTCATTTCTTCCTCCGATTTAATCATACTTCGAAGATATGCCCTTGTCTCTTCATCAGCTGTTGGAAGATTAATGTCAAATCCTACAACAGGATTGAAGAGCTTGCCTGTAAGAATCAGAAGGCACTCTACTGGTATCCTCTCCTTAAGTTTTTCATCCGACAACATTCCAGGCATTATTTCGTAAAGTGATGCTTTTGTGCGGTAAACAGCCTTTATATCAATGTCTGCCCTGTCGAGTTCACCATTGAAGGTTATTTTGCCTCCACTCTGAACGGTAAACGGCTTGTTAATAATATTACCAAGTGTGAACAAATAATCACCACTTTCAATAGTATAGTCACCGAAAATTTTAAAAACGCCTTTGCGGTCGAGACTCAGGTTAAGATTTCCTGAACCTGACCCTTTCATAATATCACCTGCCTTGGGGTCCATTATAAGTTGTATTTCGGCATCGGGTGTCACTTCAAGGTCGAAGGCCATCTCGAGGGCGGTTTTTGGTGATTGTGGCTGCTGGTAAACCACACTCTTTGATACCTCTTTCTGTTTTTCACTTTCGGAACTGATAAAAGATACGAATGTGTTTTCAGCAACTGACATTCCTGTATTGAGAGGGATGAAAAACCTTGTATTTCTGCCTGTTCTGGCTGAGATATCAAACCTTAAAACCTGCCCTATCGTTTTTATTGTTGTAACTCCGCTGGCAAATGCAGTACCGTAGAAGATTTCATTGTCTTTCTCTCTGGTATTGAGTACCATGCAGCCGTTGGTCCTTACGGTAAGGTCAACAGAATAATCTTTGAAGTTTTTGTGATATACCGAACCATTCAGCGAACCTGTATTGCCCCTTTCATCTCTGAAAACAATATTATTAAACCTGATGGCATTTTTGTCGAATCTTATACTGTCGCTGAAACGGTACTTTGTCTGAAGGTAATCTATTTTGATTGCTGAATTATCTGCATAAAGCGAGCCAGTAAGTGTAATATTTCCAGGTTCACCCAGAAGGCGAACCTTACCCGATGCCATACCGCTGATATCTGATGCAAATGTTTTAAGGAGAGGATTAAGTATTTCAACCGGAAGCCTGTCAGCACGGGCTGTAAGATCAATCAATCTGTTCTCAGGATCATAGTAACCTGTTATATCAAATGTCTTTCTACCATCAATATTGTTGTTGAATTCAATATCTGCCACTTTACTTGACTTATTCCAGGCAGAACTGATTGTAACTGTACCGTAATTGCTTTCAAGTAAAGCAAAATTGTTTATGCGGATATTGCTTTCAAACATGAAATTTCTGTAGATATCTGTAAGACTTATTGTGCCACTGAGAATTCCGCCAATTGCCAGATGAATTGTATTTTTCTCACCTGCTTTCTTTTCATAAAGATTGTTAAGTCCACTTATGTTTATGTTATTGAGCTTAATATAAATGGTGTCCTGCCTGTCGTGGGACGCAGATCCCTCAATGCTGAAATAATTCTCATTACTGGAAATCAAAAATCTGGAAATTTTGATGGAGTTAGTATCAATAATTATTTCAGCCGGATTGATATCCCATCTGTTATTCCTGACATAAATTTCACCCGGCAGAATTCCGAGTTTTAAATAATACTTTTTCCCAGTAATTCCATTATCTGTCTTGCTTACAAATTCTCCTTCAGCTTTAAATGTTCCCCTGTTTGCAACCTTGCTTCTGTCGTCCCATTCCATTGCGGTCTGGAAATGATCAGGGAATGTTGACAGACCTATTTTGAAATTTTTCAATTCAGTCAAATTAAGAATACTTAATGATGAGGTTGAAATTCCTCCTTTGAACAGGGAGTCGTTGTAATTAAGATCAAATGAGAGATTGCTGAAATAATTGTTTTTTATTCCGAGTGTGCCAATAGTCCCGTTTATGTGAATAGTACTATCAGGTTGCACAAATCCTGATATTATTGAGTTTTCAGATATTGACAGTCCTGTTTTAAGGAAATTATTTAAAGCATTTATATTCTTGAAATTAACTTTCAGTCTGAAGTTATTGGTATTGTTTTCAGTATTTTTGAGTGAGGTTGAGAAACGCGATGGAAAAATCTCGGAAAACATCTTTTTGAATTCGGTTCCCAGGGTCGCAAAATTATAGTCCCCGTTTATTTCCATGTCGAAAAAATCGGTATTCAGCAGCAATGAGCGAACATTTTCCCTTGAAAAAGTCTTAAGGGAAAAATCGTATACTTCGAGGTTTTGACCATACTTCCGGAAACTGGAATTGAGTAGTTTGATTTCACCATCGAGGTTGTCAATATTATTTCCGCGGAAATTTGCTGTCAGTAATAATGAAGCAGCGGAAGTGGAATCTTTCTTGTCGATGTTAAGTCTGTAGAGATCGGCATTTTTTAAGTTAAGAGTAAAATCGAACTCGGGAAGCTCTTTGCTGAAATCGAACATTCCTAGCAACTCCATCCGTATGTTTTCATCATCCGCTTTTATTGTTCCATCCCATGTCTTCTCAGTAAAGTATCCGTTCAGAGTTATATCTCTGTATTTGTATTTGTTTATTTCAATGCTGTCTATTTTTCCGTTTACGCTGAAGGCAAATGTTTTAAACGATTCAGTTTCACCGTTGATATCCGCAATAAGAGTCGATTTTCCAAATAGGTCGGAATTGCCTGCAATTCTTCCAGCATCTATATTTTCGCATTTCAGAAGCCCTTTTATTCTGAAGTGCTTTGCCCCTTCAGGTCTTAATGAGATATCGGATGATATTATTCCTGCATCTGTGTATAACCTCCCGTAAGTCACAAAATCTGTTATGAACCCTGTAAAAGAGCCTGAAAATGCTATTTTCCCCATATCTCTCAGATTATCAGGAATAATTATTGGTTTTGCTCCAGGAATTTTAAGTTTTTCCAGCTCCATGGGGAAAGTTTCCAGTTGTTTTATCTCGAAAAAAATAAATGTGTTGTTAATGTCAGGAAGACCCGACAGGCTGATGTTTATTTCTGCTTTCGAATTATCTTCAAAAGCAATGCTGATATTCCTTCCCTTCAGTTCCGATATAGTTCCTGTGACTGTACCTTTAATATTAAATATATTTGAAGGAAGTGTTTTCAAAGGAACTAAATACCTTAGCTCAGAACATGCAATTTTTGATTCTGTTAGTTGAATCTGAAGACCCACGCCACTTTCAAAATTTCTGAATTTTGTAACAGAATCGGGTAAAAGTGCTATTACAGGCGCGTTGATTAATGATGAATCACTCTCTATCAGGCTGTTATAAAATATTATCTTTCTGCCACTTACAGAGAGTTCTGATGAAAAGTTTTTGACTTCAAATCCGGATGATTCCCTGAATCTTAAATCTTTAATATCCATTTTCACCGAATCACCTGCAATGTTCAGCTTCGTGACTGTTGCATACAAAGAATCAAGTCGAAGGTTATTGAAATCAACAGGTGTCTTAGAATGCGGTTTGGTTATGTTTACAAGCCTGAAACGTCCATTGTTTAAATCGATACGGTTTATTTCAATCTTACCCTTGCCTTTTCCGTGTTCAGAATCTTTCTTCCTGAATTTGTCAAGGTACCAGGTCAGATTCATTACTCCGGTGGAGTCTGTTATTAATGATACCTGAGGGCGAGTGGCAATTATCCTGCCTAAAGTCAGAGATCCAGTTCCAGGCTCATATTTACGGATGCTGACTCTTAAAAGAGGAATATAAATAAGAGTGTCCTGATTTTTATCTTTTATGAGAAGATTTGCAATGTTAAGTCTATTGAAATAAGTGTACTTTATCCTGTCAACAGATATTGTGGTGTTGAGTTCTTCTGAAATATATTCTGATAACTTTTTTGAAATGATGGTCTGAACCGGGGAGATACTTAGCAAAAGTAACAGCATTAAAATTAAGACAGTAATAGTTGTTATTGTTATAATTACTACTCTGGCTATATTTTTAATACTTTTGAGCATTGATTTTTACAGTAAATTCAGTTTCAAAATAACTTAAAAAATACGGAAAAAAAAAGCTGTGGAGAACATCACAATACTTGGCATCGAATCGTCGTGCGATGATACATCGGCAGCGGTGATAAGGGATGGGTACCTGTTGTCGAATTTAATTTCCTCCCAGGAACTGCACAGGGTATATGGTGGCGTTGTGCCCGAGCTGGCATCGAGAGCGCATCAGATTAACATAGTTCCTGTTGTTGATCGTGCATTAAAAGAAGCCGGGGTTGAGATTCAGGACATTTCAGCGGTTGCATTTACACGTGGTCCGGGATTAATTGGTTCACTCCTTGTTGGCGTATCGTTTGTAAAAGGTCTTGCCCTTGCCAGAGATATTCCTTTGATAGAAGTAAATCACCTCCATGCCCATGTTCTGGCTCATTTTATAAAAAGAAAAGACAAAGAAAACAGGATACCTTCTTTCCCGTTCCTCTGTCTGCTGGTCTCAGGCGGTCATACCCAGCTGATAGTTGTAAGGGATTATTATACGATGGAATTAATCGGTAACACTATTGATGATGCAGCAGGTGAAGCTTTTGACAAATGCGGAAAACTGATGGGACTTCCATATCCTGCAGGTCCGGTTATAGATAAACTTGCAGCTTCAGGTAATAAAAACGCATTCCGGTTTGCGAAGCCATCAGTGCCAGGGCTGGATTTCAGTTTTTCAGGCCTCAAAACCAGCTTTCTTTATTTCCTGCGCGATAGATTAAATGAAAATCCTGACTTTATAAAGGAAAACCTGCCAGATTTATGTGCTTCACTGCAGGATGCAATAATCTCCGTTTTAATAACTAAACTGGTCAAGGCTGCAGAAATTACCGGAATTGAAGAAATCGGAATAGCCGGTGGCGTTTCAGCCAATTCAGCATTTCGTCAGGCTCTAAAAGAGGAAGGGGAAAAAAGAGGATGGAATGTTTATATACCTGAATTCATTTTTACAACAGATAATGCTGCAATGATAGCTATTACAGGATATTACAGATATCTTAAAGGAGAGTTTGCATCACACGACGTTATTCCACTGGCAAGAATGTAAACATCAAACATCTGCCTGTTTTTAATGTGTGTATATCTTTCCTGAAAAGCAGTATTAAAAATTTATTTATATTCGCGCAAAGTTTTTTTATGGGGGAACTGAGGATAGAAAAGGGGAAGAATACACCTGAAATTATTCTTGATCCTGAAGGAGTAATCCAGATCACCGGCCGTTCTATCCATGAAAATGCTGAGGAGTTCTATCAACCAGTAGAGGAGTGGATCAATGAATATATTAAGAATCCTGCTGATATCACGGTGGTAAATATACACATGGAATATTTCAACAGTGCCAGTGCAAGAGTCTTCATTAAACTTTTTCAGAAAATAATTTACGTAACGGTAAAAGATAAAAAATATATTTTTAACTGGTATTATGACGAGGGCGATGAGGATATTCTGGAAAGGGGAGAATATTTTTCAGCGGTGCTCTCAGTGCCTTTTAATTTTATCGAGCTTAAAGGCAAATAAAAGTATTATACAAATTGTCTGCAATACGAAACATTTTTAATAAGCAAGAATCATATTTTTCTCCCTTCCGTAACCCTTAATCCATATTTTGTTTTTGTAAACTTCTACTATTGCATAGCTGTTGGAACTCTCTGTTTCAACCATACCTTTAAAGGTATAATGATGAACCATATTGCTGTTGCCGTAATTACCGGCATGATTATGCCCGCTGAACCAGGCAATTATGTTATTGTAATTTCCAAGTAAATCAACTATTTCTCTGTAATTAAATAAATTATGTTCATTTTCGGGCCATACCGGAAAGTGGCATACAATAAACACTTTCTCGCCTTTTGCTGAGGACTCATTCAGACGGGACTTTAACCAGGAAATCTGTTTTTCACTTATTCCACCGTTCCAGTCGTGATAATTTGGTTCGCCTTCTGCTTTTAATTTCGAGATCATCTCTTCAGCTTGCCTGATAGTCGCTCTTCCTCCTGAACCATAGGTGCTTATCTCATTCCCGTTCAGAACAATAAATCTGAATTTATCGTAAGAAAATGAGTAATATTCTTCTTTTAATCCCAGAAGAGAGTGAATCCGCTTTTTATATTTTGATTCAACTGTAAAGTCGTGATTTCCAGTTGTATAATAGATTTTAAACCCGCTATTTTCCATAATCTTCAGAACAGGTAAAAATGATGAATAGTCTTTTTCAATAAGATCCCCGAGATTTATGATAAAAGCAGGATTCTCTGCCTTGAATGTATTGAAAGCTTCTTCGAGTTTCTGAAAGGAATTTCTGTAAAATCTCGAACCTGCAGGTTCACAATCACAGTATTGAACATCTGTAATGATACCAAAACTGAATAATGGTGTCTGTTCCTGCATCTCTGCAGATACTACCGGTTTTTCCGCTTTTCCGGAGAATGAAACAAGCATTGCCATTGCAGTTGAAAATACAATCAGGAATTTCATTTTTATTTAAAATTTTGAATAAATGTATTCAAAATATATTTAATGATTTTGATCTTATCAGCCGTCATTGCTATAGAATGCCTCTTTTCCAGGATATTTGAACTTCTGTTTTGCAATTTTCACCGGATACAAAAAATAGTTCAATTCAGCTTCAGCACATAATTTTTCGCTACTGTCTGTTAACTGGCAGAGAATGAGGGCATTTTTGTCTTCCCTGTTGATTAGCTTTGCTGTTATTTTTACTTCACCTTTATTAATATATACAGGATGGTGATATCTGACATTCATAGTATAAGTTACACCTGCAGTGCCAATTACGGTATATACAAACCATGCAGCTGTTTCATCAAGCAGTGCGGCTGTTATTCCTCCGTGAAGAACACCGGGATATCCCTGGTAATGTTCTGATGGTAACCATTTAGCCTGCAATTCTCCCTTGCATTCTGTAAAATGAAGTTTTAGTCCTGCCGGATTTTCAGGCCCGCAGCCAAAACACATGTTCAATTTCCTGTCGAAAGGGTTAACTATTTTTCTGAACATCAGACTTTCTTTTTGACGATTCAATATACGCTTTAAGGTGAATATATGATTTAATGAAAAGTGTCATGCCAAGAAGAATAAAAATTATCAGAATAAAAACTGATGGATCTTTCAGTCCGGGTATCGGATGATGTAATCTGTAGAAGTATCCGTATATTGCAATAATAAGCACCATCAAAGAAATGATAATTGAAGCAATAATAGTTGTTCCGTCAAATATGCGGGTACTCTTGTAAAAATCAGTATTTCTGAATTTTGAATATGATGTACGGGCATAAGCACTTGCCCTTCGCCTTGCCTGTTCGCTTCTGAATTTTTTCCATTCTTCCATCACTCTTTCATATTCGCTTTCTGCAGAAGCTATCCTTGAATGATTTGCCATCAGGAACTCATAAGCTTCTGTTGCAGAAATGAATATATCCTTTGCTCCAGGATCCTGATTCAGATCAGGATGATATTCCCTTGCGATTTTACGGTATGACTTTTTTATGTCATCTACCGTACAACCCCTGGTAAGACCAAGAATCCGGTAATATTCCGATATATGCACTGAAGTATGCACGTTACATATAAAAGTAATGAAATATTATGTAAAGGTTGCTTTTTGCAAATAGATTTCAAAACAATACATTTGTTGTTTAAATTTAAACTAAATAAAAAAAACAGGGACAATGGATTCCGCTGTAATAATCAGGGCTTTAATTATGACTTTCATTGCGGGTATGGCAACAGGTGCGGGTGGACTGGTTGCTTTTTTCGCCAGGCGGACAAAACCATCGTTTCTGTCGTTTTCTCTCGGTTTTTCGGCCGGAGTGATGATTTATATCTCTTTTACAGAACTGCTTCCTGAATCGAGACTGAATTTTTCCGGCGTATACAGTGAAAATGTATCCAGCTGGCTCTCATTCATTTTTCTTGTAATCGGATTTATTCTTACAGCTTTGATTGATAAGTTTATTCCGGCAGTTGATAATCCTCATGAGGCAAGAGATGTGGAACAAATTGCAGAAATTGAGGCCACCCGGCCGTTAGTCAATCCTGAAGTGGGGCAGAAAAGGAGGCATAGATGGGGACATTACAGCAGTATTAGAGACACAAGGTTGATGCGGGTAGGCATTTTTACGGCTTTTGCAATTTTTGTTCATAATATACCGGAAGGTATAGCAACATTTATTTCAGGTATTTCTGATTTCACCATTGGAGTAAGCATTGCGCTGGCAATAGCTATACATAATATCCCGGAGGGCATTGCAGTTTCAGTACCTGTGTACATGGCAACTGGCTCCAGGAAAAAAGCCCTGATATGGTCAGTGATGTCAGGTTTTTCTGAACCAATTGGCGCACTCCTTGGCATTTGCCTGATATCTGTTATTAAAGGAAGTGCCTTGCTGGGTTACATATATGCCATTGTATCAGGCATAATGATATATATATCTTTTGATGAACTTCTGCCATCAGCCCACCGGTACGGCAAACACCATACCGCGATTTACGGACTGCTGAGCGGTATGATAATTATCGGCTTAAGTTTACTTCTTCTATCCTGAAATTGAAGGGTTTTATCGTACTATCCCTGAAAAACCCATAAATGCAAGAGCAAGTATTCCTGCTGTTATAAGTGAGATGGGGGCTCCCTTCATTCCTTTTGGAACGTTGAGAAGGTCAAGCTGCTCCCTTATACCTGCAAGAATCACCAGAGCCAGACCGAAGCCGATAGCTGTTGCTGCACTGTAAACAACCCCTTCGAGAAGATTGTAATGCTTTTTTATAACAAGAAGAGTAACACCCAGAACAGCACAGTTTGTTGTTATGAGAGGGAGAAATATGCCAAGTGCCTGATAAAGAGGCTGACTTATCTTTTTTAATATTATCTCAACCATCTGAACCAGAGCTGCAATTACAAGGATGTAGGTAATGGTTTGCATAAATGCAATACCCAGTTTTACCAGAATATATGTGTAAATCAGATAAGTTACCATGGTAGCAAGTACCATAACGAAAGTCACAGCACCTGCCATACCAAATGAAGTGCTGACTTTATTTGATACACCTAGAAAAGGACAAACACCAAGAAACTGCGCAAGAACGATGTTATTTACAAAGATGGCAGAGATGATAATGATAATATATTCCATAATCTTTTCCTCCTATGCTTTCCTGACTTTGTTTATAAATGCAATAAGATAGCCGAGTGCTATAAATGCACCGGGTGCTAGAATGAAAACCAGTATTCCGTCACCCTTTATGAACTTGTATCCGAAAACTGAACCGCTTCCGAGTATTTCACGTATTGTTCCAAGTATCCCTAGCGCCATGGTAAATCCAAGTCCCATACCCAGTCCATCGAGAAAGGAGGGAAGTAACTTATTCTTGCTGGCAAAAGCCTCAGCCCTTGCAAGAACGATACAGTTAACAACAATTAGCGGAATGAAAATGCCAAGAGTCTCATACAAACCTGGAACATAAGCCTGCATAACAAGGTCAACAATGGTTACAAATGAAGCTATAACCACTATGAATGAGGGAATTCTTACTTTATCGGGAATATATTTTGCCAGTAAAGAGATAACTACATTGGAAGATGTTAGTACAAATGTTGTCGCAATGCCCATTCCCAGTCCGTTTATGGCTGAGGTGGTGGTTGCAAGTGTGGGACACATACCTATCAGCAGGACAAGGATAGGGTTCTCCCTGAAGAATCCCTTGGTGAATTGTTTAGCCAGACTCATATCAGACCTCCTTTCTTTAAAGTATTATAAGCTCTTTCCAGTGCATCACAGAACGCTCTTGATGTTATTGTGGCAGCAGTTATGGCATCAACTTCGCCACCGTCTTTCTTTACTCTAAGTTTGAAATTATCCGGATTTTTTCCATTAAACTGGTCTTTGAAAGAGGGTTCCGTCATCTTTGTTCCAAGACCAGGGGTTTCTTTTTGTTCAAGGACGTTTGTATTTATAATTGTGCCGTCAGGACTAAAACCTACCATTATTCCAATGTATCCACTGAAACCTTTTTGTGTTGATGTTCTGACTGCATACCCGATAATTTCATTATTTATTTTGGCAGGGAAAACTTCAAGGCTGTCGCCTTCACCTGTTGGAAGCTTGAACATCTCCTGGTCGGGGTTGTTGTCAAAGGAAGGAACCACAGCTTTAATGGCCTCCAGCTTTTTATTGAGTTTTGTTAATTCTATCGGCCGCTTTGTTATTTCATAAACGAAACCCAGTGCCGCTGAAGCACCAAGTGCTATAAAGGTAAGCGACATAATCATGTTCTTAAGCGAAGATTCGATCTTAGCCATTTTTAACCTCCTCTCCGAAACGTTTTGGTTTTATCCATGCATTCATAAGGGGTACAAAAGCATTCATGATAAGAATGGCAAATGAAACACCTTCGGGATATGCTCCATAAACCCTTATTATTACAGTTATTACCCCGATACCTATACCGTAAATGATCATTGCTTTTGGTACCATAGGTGATGTAACATAGTCTGTTGCCATAAATATAGCTCCCAGCATGACACCTCCTGTAAGAAGATGAAACAGGGGATCGGCATTCTTCTCCGGATTAATCAGCCAAAGAATACCGGTGAATAGTGCTATACTGCCTGTAACAGCAACAGGAATGTGCCATGTAATTATTTTTTTTACCAGCATATAAACAAAACCAATAAGCAATGCCAGTGCTGCTACTTCGCCCATCGACCCGCCCATGTGTCCATAAAACATCTGCATGTGATCCGGGATCTGGTTCATAAGTTGTGATACCTGTTCGCCGTTTCTGATACCTTCTTTAAGTACCCCAAGAGGTGTAGCCCCTGTTACTGCATCAGCATATCCGGTTTTGAAACCTGATGGTACAGGCCATGTTGTCATCTGAACCGGAAAAGATATCAGAAGGAACACACGTCCTACCAGAGCGGGATTGAACGGATTATTACCCAATCCGCCAAAACTCATCTTGCCTATGCCAATTGCCACCAGAGCACCGATTATTATAATGTGTACAGGTAGATTTGAAGGCAGGTTGAAGGCCAGTAAAAGTCCTGTAACTATTGCAGAGCCGTCAGTGATGGTAACCGGACCTCTGATCAGATATTTCTGAATTACATATTCAAAGAATATGCACGACAATACTGATGTTGCAGTGACAATTAGTGCTCCCCAGCCGAAATAATAAACCGAAGCAATGAAAGCCGGAATCAGGGCGATAATAACTCCCCGCATCAGCTTTTTTGTATCATCCCCGGTATGGATATGGGGTGATTGTGAAACTGTTAACAAACTGCTCATTCTGTTGTATGATTATTTCACACTTTTTTCACGCATCATTTTAAACAGAGTGGTTTTCCCAAGCCTGATATAGTCCAGAAGGGGCCTGTGGGCCGGACATATATAGCTGCACGAACCGCATTCAATGCAGTCGGTAACCTTTTCTGCCTTCATTCTTTCAAACAGGCCTTTTTCAGCCAGACTCATAAGAAGATAAGGTTCAAGTCCCATCGGGCAGGCCGAAACACATTTACTGCAGCGAATGCAGGGACCTACCTGAGGTCTTTGTGATTCTTCAGCAGGAAACACAACAATACCAGAAGTGCCTTTCACAACAGGTGTCTGAAGGTTTGCCAGTGCTTTTCCCATCATAGGACCTCCAGATATTATCTTCCCCGTATTTTCAGGCAATCCTCCTGCTGCTTCGATGAGCTTCGCAACCGGTGTGCCCACCCTAACAAGGAAATTACCAGGCTTTGAAAGTGACTTACCTGTCACGGTAACTACCCTTTCAAATAAAGGCTTATTCTTCTGCACAGCTTCGTATACAGCGTATGCAGTACCAGCGTTTTGAACTACCACTCCAACATCAATCGGTAAACCACCTGAAGGAACCTCCCTTCCAGTAAGTGCTTTAATCAGCTGTTTTTCACCACCCTGAGGGTATTTAACTTTTAATCCCTGTACACTAATATCGTTAGCCCCATTTAGCAACCTGCTTAAATGTGCAATTGCATCAGGTTTGTTGTTTTCAATGCCGATAATTGCCTTTGTGACCCCAAGTGCTCTCATCATGATTCTTGCCCCTGTAATTATTTCCTCTCCTTTTTCGAGCATAAGGCGGTGGTCAGATGTAAGCCAGGGTTCGCATTCTACACCATTGATAATGAGTAGATTACATTTTTTACCTGCAGGGACTTTCAGCTTAACATGGGTGGGGAAAGTTGCACCGCCAAGTCCTACAATACCGCAATCGAGGCATTTCTGAATTATTTCTTCAGGCGAATGTTTAATCTCAGTTATAATATCAGGACTTCTATCTATGTCACTCAGCCATTCATCTCCCGATACGTCAATAATAATGCATGTCTGTTTGTAACCTGAGATGTCTGTTACTGTATCTATTCTTGATACTGTACCTGATACTGATGAATGTATATTTGCCGAAACAAATCCTTCTGCTCTGGCGATAAGTTGTCCAACCAGAACTTTATCACCCTTATTAACTGTTGCTACTGCAGGTTTTCCAAGGTGCTGGGTAACCGGGATAACAACCGTTTCAGGTGGCGGAAGTATCTCAATCGGGTTGCCTGCTGTCAGTTTGTTCTCTGGCGGATGGACACCGCCGCGCGGAAATGTTTTTAGCATAGTAGGGGTCGTATATAATTATTTTTGGGTTAATGTTTCTTTTACTGCTTCTTCCTCAGCCTTGCGTGGAGGGAAATTTAGCTCTACAATAGCACTTGTAGGGCATTCAGTCACACATTTACGGCAAAGTGTGCACTTGAATGAATCGATATATGCAAGGTTGTTTTGAATGGTGATGGCTCCGAACTTGCAGACATTGAAGCACTTGTTACATGCAATACATGCAACTTTGCAGGCTTTTCTCGCGGGGCCGCCTCTGTCGCAGTTGACGCATGATACATAAATCTTCCTGTCTTTCTTGAATTTCTTCCTGAGCTCAATGATGTTTCTTGGACAGGCTTTTACACAAGCACCGCATGCCACGCATTTTTCATCAATAACTACAGGCAGCCCGGTTTTTTCGTCCATGTACATTGCACCAAACTGGCATGCCTCTACACAATCACCATAGCCAAGGCAACCGTAATGACAATCTGTTTCACCTCCATAAAGAAGGTGGGCTATCCGGCACTCTTTAACACCATCATATGCAGATGTGCGTGGCCGGTGCTCATAACTTCCCTGACATCTTACCACTGCTACAAGAGGCTCGGATACAACAGCCTCTTTGCCAAGTATTTTCGCTACATCAGCCATCACTGTTGCTCCGCCTACCGGGCAGTTAAGACCATCCAATGTATCAGCTTTAACAAGTGCCTCTGCAAAATTCCTGCAACCTGTAAAACCACAACCTCCGCAGTTGGCACCAGGCAGAGCTTCCTGAATTATATCAATCCTCGGATCTTCATAAACTTTGAATTTCTGAGAGACAAAGTATAATATAACTGCTGCAGCCAGTCCGACCGAACCTAGAACTATAACAGTCAACAGAATTGTATGACTCATCTGGTTATAATGTTTTTAAACTGAATGAAAATTTCTTCGAAACATGTTTACGAAAAAGAAAGAGCAATATATAGTAAAATGAAGTTATTCCCAGCGAAATTAATCCTGCAGCGAGTTCACCTAATGACATGGAGATTGTCACCAAAAGAGATGCAATCAGAATCACAAAAGGCATAACATAACCCAGGAAAACGGCAAGATAACCGTGTGATAGGTTGACAGTTACAATTACTTTGCTTCCGGGCTTCAGATTGTAATTTCCATCTATTTTAAGTATCTTATTGTTGCGATCGTTCAGATTACATACTCCTGAAGCCTGACACCCCGCACAACTTACATTCTGTGATATCATTACAGTAACCGAATCAGGTCCCGATGATAAAATAACACCTTCATGAGTTATCTGGTTTTCTGATTTCATTTTCCCCGGTAAATCAGAGTGGCAAATTTATATTTCCTGCTTAAAATTATTTCTGCTTTTTATCATTTTTTTATCAGCTGATATTACTCCACGAATAATTCCTGCTGAAGAGCCTGTTAAGTTCCTGTTTCAGGATCAGGTTTTTATCATCTTCAAGCAGAGGGTCTTTTTCGAGAATCGATTCTGCAATTCTTCTGACATATTCAATGATTTGTCCGTCGCGTGCCAGGTCGCTTATTCTCAGTTCAAAGGGGAATCCACTCTGCTGTGTGCCTTCAATATCACCAGGACCTCTGAGTCTCAGGTCGGCTTCAGCTATTTCGAACCCGTCGCTGGTTCTGACCATTGTCTCAATTCGTTCAGATGCTTCTTTCGACAGCTTGTCTGAGCTCATCAGAATACAATACGACTGCTCGGCACCCCTGCCAACCCTTCCTCTTAGCTGATGTAGTTGGGAAAGTCCGAATCTCTCGGCGCTTTCTATAACCATCACAGTAGCGTTGGGTACATCCACACCTACCTCGATAACTGTTGTGGCAACCATTATATGAGCTTTGCCTTCCCTGAACAGCTTCATTGAGATTTCCTTGTTGGCTGCTGTCATCCTGCCATGAAGCACACTTATGCAGTACTGTGGGGGAGGAAAGGCCTGAGTGAGAATATCGAGTCCTTCATCGAGGTTTTTATAGTCGAGTTTCTCCGACTCAGTTATCAGGGGATAGACAATATATACCTGCCTTCCTTCGCTTATCTGCTTCCTCATAAAAGCGAAGACCTTATTTCTTTCTGATTCAAAGAAATGCATTGTCTTTACCGGCTTCCTTCCCGGTGGTAATTCATTTATAACCGATACATCGAGGTCGCCATAGAGTGTCATGGCAAGTGTTCTTGGAATGGGTGTGGCAGTCATCACCAGTACATGGGGCGGATTTTGGCTTTTCTCCCATAGCTTTGCCCGCTGTGCTACGCCAAAACGATGTTGTTCGTCAATAATTGCCAGCCCAAGCCTTTTAAACCTTACATTTTCTTCAATCAGGGCATGGGTTCCAATCAATATTGCAGGTTCATCACTGAGCAACACCTTTTCAATATGTTTCCTCTCGGTTTTTTTTGTGGAGCCCGTAAGCAACATTACCCTGATACCTATTCCCTCGGTAAACTTTGAAATTGATCTGAAATGCTGATAAGCAAGGATTTCTGTGGGTGCCATTATGCACGACTGATATCCATTGTCGGCAGCTATCAGCATCGACATTAATGCAACAAGTGTTTTACCACTTCCAACATCACCCTGAAGTAACCTGTTCATCTGCTTTCCCGAGCCTAAATCCCTGCGTATTTCCTTCATAACCCTTTTCTGGGCATCAGTTAGCTCGAAAGATAAATTGTTGAAGTAGAATTTGTTAAAATATTCACCAACTCTGGAAAAGATAAATCCAGGAGTATGGGTTTTTCGAAAAACCTTGTAGCGCAACAGGTTAAGTTGAATATAAAAGAGCTCTTCAAATTTGAAACGGTACCGGGCTCTTTCCATTTCCTTTGTATTGGAAGGGAAATGGATCTTATGAATTGCATCATGCAAACTCATAAGATTGTTATTGGTTATAATGTAATCAGGGAGTGTCTCGGGCAGCCTGAAGTTTATCATGCCAAGCAGGTTACCAACAAGCTTGCTGATAAATTTCGATGTGATAAAACTGCTTTTGAGCTCTTCAGTAGTACTATAGAGTGCTTCAAGACCCGACACAAGTCTTTTTTCCCTTTTTTCGGCAAGTTCAATTTCGGGGTGAATAATATTTATCATACTATTGAAAACCCCTGGTTTACCGAAGATTATGTACTCTTTTCCTGCAGGATAGGTTTCAGGTATCCATCTGGTTCCCCTGAACCAAATTAACCTGATAACTCCCGTTTCATCTGAAAATTCGGCTATAAGCCTTTTGTTGTTACCTTTACCTTCTGTGAAGTATCCTTTTATTACACCGCGTATCTGAACATAAGGCAGGTCAGGATCAAGTTCTGCAACAGTATAGAATTTGGTTCTGTCAACATATCTGTAAGGAAAATAATAAAGCAGATCTCTGTAGCATTTGATATTAAGCTCCTTATTCAGCTGTTCAGCCCTTCTTGGACCAACACCCGGCAGGTATTTGATATCAGTATCCAGAAAATTCTGCATACAATTTGTTATGAGTCGCTTTAAATTTTATTTTCCGAAAATAAGTATTTTTGCAAACCCTACATAATCATACCCGGTATCAAAAATGAACGATTTTCATATTGTAATTAATAATCTGAAATACAAAGTTTTCTCCCGGCATAAAAGAGGTCATGGCATACACAGTCCTTTTGTTTTCAACTTGATTACTCATGTTTTCAGGAATAAAATCGACCCGACTGTTGTCTCTACTATAGAAAACATAAGAAAAGAAATGCTTGCAGATCCTTCATTTGTTAAAGTAACTGATTATGGTTCAGGATCGAAGCATTTCAGGGATGGAATGAGAAAGGTGTCGTCGATAGCAAAGTATTCTTCAGTGCCTAAAAAATATGGTGAGCTTTTGCACAAATTTGCAGCGGAATATGGAGGTACGGACATAATTGAGATGGGAACGTCTCTGGGTATCAGTGCATTATATCTTGCAACCGGAGCCAGAGGCACAATGGTTCATACAATAGAGGGTTGTCCGGTAGTTTCAGAAATCGCAAAGAGGAACTTTGAAAAGGCAGGATGTAGAAATATCAGAGTTTATACCGGGAAGTTTGATGAAGTCCTTCCAGAACTGAAAGAGAAGAATATCAGACCCGGGCTTGTATTCATTGACGGAGACCACAGGAAAGATGCCCTGCTTAAATATTTTGAAACTATATGCAGTATGTGTAATGATAAAAGTGTGGTTATTATTGACGATATACACAGGTCGGTGGAAATGGCAGAGGGATGGGCAGAAATAAAGAAGATGAAAAATGTTAGTGTAACAATTGATATTTGCCGTATGGGAATAGTTTTTTTAAGAAAAGGGATTTCAAAATTTGATTATGTGATAAGATATTAACATAAATTAATAAATAATAATTCGATTTTAAGATTAATTGCTCTATTTTCGGGACTTTAAATTTCAGGCTTTTATGAATGAAAATAATGTTATTATTGAGCTACAGGACATAGTTAAGAATTACCAGGTTGGCACTGTAATTGTAAGGGCGCTCAGATCGGTATCACTGACTATTTACAAAAACGAATATGTAGCAATTATGGGTCCCTCAGGTTCAGGGAAATCCACATTGATGAACCTTATAGGATGCCTTGATACGCCGACCAGTGGTAGATATTTTCTTAATGGTGTGGATGTCAGTAAGATGGAGGATGACAGGCTTGCAGAGATAAGAAATAAAGAAATAGGATTTGTATTTCAGACTTTTAATCTCCTTCCACGATACACTGCTCTGGAAAATGTTACTTTACCGTTGATTTATGCTGGTGTTCCCAAGGCTGAGCGTGAAAAGCTAGCAATTGAGACACTCACCCAGGTTGGTCTGGCCGACCGTATGCATCACAAACCCAATGAACTTTCGGGTGGTCAGAGGCAGAGAGTAGCTATTGCAAGGGCACTTGTAAACAAACCATCCATAATTCTGGCTGATGAGCCAACTGGTAATCTCGACAGCAAGACTTCGATAGATATTATGAACCTGCTGGACGATATACACCGTAAAGGCAATACCATTATTCTGGTTACTCACGAAGAGGATATTGCCAAGCATGCTGCACGTATTGTAAGACTCCTCGACGGCCAGGTTTCGTCTGACATGCTAAATGAGAAATATGTAAAAGCCTGAGAAAAGGTTTTTATATTATCTTAAGGGCATAAAAAGCAAACAGTATTTCTAAAAAATGAAAATCTATACCCGTAAAGGTGATGACGGGTTTGCTTCATTGTATGGAGGCAGAAGACTGCCCAAGCACCATCCGAGGCTGGAGGCTTATGGCACTATTGATGAACTGATTTCCTGGATTGGCTTACTGCGGAGTTACAGGGAAACAGTAAAACATGCTGATTTTCTGCTTTATATACAGAAGCAGCTGATGGCATGTGCAGCAGCACTGGCATACGATAATGAAAATCCTTCGGGTGAAATAATGCTACCGGAGGAAGAATGCGTGGAAAAAACAGAAAAAGAGATCGACAAATTGAATGAACAACTCCCTTCTTTGAAAAGTTTTATTATACCTGGCGGTAATATCATTGTATCTAACTGCCATATTACCAGATGTGTATGTCGTAGAGCAGAAAGAAATGTTACCAAACTGGGTGAGAGTGAGAAAGCTCCGGAAATAATTATAAAATTTCTGAACCGGCTGTCGGATTACTTCTTTGTGCTGGCACGATTTTTGAATAAAGATATTGATAATGAAAATGTTAACTACAATTGTTAAAATTTTTTAAAACTTTTTCGATTATTGGATAATTTATAAAATTTTTTATATTTGCGAACCTTTTTTTAAACAACATAAAAACTTCCTGGATATGTATTGGACACTTGAATTAGCATCGAAACTTGAGGATGCTCCATGGCCAGCTACCAAGGATGAGCTTATTGATTATGCCATCAGGTCAGGTGCTCCACTTGAAGTTATAGAAAATTTACAGGAGATTGAGGATGAGGGCGATATCTACGAGAGCATCGAAGATATCTGGCCCGATTACCCAAGTAAAGAGGACTTTTTCTTTAATGAGGATGAGTATTAAACTGTCGGGGCTGTAAAAACAGCCCCTTTTTTTATCTAAAATATACATTTTTTTTACTTCCAGAGCTTTAAATGAAATTTTTTTTGCGCCCAGCTTTATTTAATGAATATATCCGACTTCTTTTTTGGCCTCAAATAATCGTACCAGACGAACCCTTTCAGTCTTAGACTTCCAGGTGAGTTGGTATCAGGAGGATCAAGAGTGCCTTCAGGGTTTTGTAACTCAATTATTTCCTTTACCTTTCCATCGTCAATAAGAATTTCAATTGAGGCGCTGCGGGCATGATTTATGCCTATAAGCTCGTTATTATCAACAAGATAATATACTGTCTCGCCATTTCCCTCAATCAAAATCCTGTATAACTTGTTGTTCATAAAATATCCTGTAAGCTTTCTGCCCTTCATCTGGTTAAACCTGAGAGAATCTACCTGGCTTGCCACAAATACAGAATTATAAAGTTCCATTCTGTCAGTTTTCCGGTTTCTGGTGAAAATTGCCATTGAATCTGCCACCATCTGATTCTCTTCCGACCATAAAATTGGATCCCTGTAAAGCCTTATTACTGAGTCCTGAAAAGAATAGGTGAGCGAATCACACTTTGCCTGAAAATCTTTGCTGAAGATTTTGCATCTATAGTAGGCACGTATAAGTCTGAATGAGGAAGTGTCGGAAGGGAATTTTTTTAATGTAACTGCACTTATTGTGTCTGAATGCAGAAACAATGAATCTTCTTCTGATACCTGGATAAAAAGGGCACTGTCGGTTACCATGAATTTTTCCGGTTCCCTGTAGTACCATGCATAATTACCCGCTACGATAATGTTGCTGGATGTATCTGTAATGCTGATTTTTCTGAATGCTTCACCATAGCCTGTCCGTCGGTCGTAGAAAAGTGAATCACCTGTAATAATATGCTGCCTGTTGTTAATTACAGGTGAATTCCATAAAGTAGACAGATCGTTTTTTGTGTCGTACCATCCTTTTTCGCAATACATATATATACTGTCACCTTCAAGTGTTGTAGGTCCTGTGAAATAGGCAGTTTCAGTAGATGTGTTGTATACCATGGTGTCGGCAATAACAGTATAATTTGGGTTTACAATCTTTACACTATCCTTGAAGTAAAATTTCTTTTCTGATGTGTAGTAAAATCCCATGCGGCTCGTTAGAACATTGTCTCCGTTGATTATCTTGCCATGGAAAGGATAATCAGCAATTTTTGTTTTTGCATCATAATTTACAACCTGTGTATAAAGTTTTGATTCATTGTCCTTAAGTTCCACATTACCCTGAACAAATGCTTTCTCTTCATTGCCATCATAAAAAAGGTAGTCACCTGCAAGAGTCAATGTATCAGCCTGATTGATTTTTACATGCCCGTATGCTTTCACCTGATTTATTTCCCGGTACAGATGGGCACTGTCGCATGTCATAATTATGTCCTTGTGTTTGAGAGCGACATTTCCAATAAGCCGGTTAAGGTCGTTGCTGACCTGTTTATCAATAATCAGAACATCGCAGTAAAGCAGCTCAATTTTTTTTGTTTCACCAGGCTGTTTCTTTTTTTCCTGTGGTAAAGAAGTGTTGAATGCCGCAAATGTCAGCGCGGCAAAGAAAAGAATTATACCGGTTGTGTAAATTTTTGAAGGTTGCCGGTGGCCGTTTATTTCAGCCATAGTGGATTTGAAAAGGGGCATGATTTGAATTCGTCACTTATTTTTATATAAGTGACTTCTATCTTTTTATCAATCCATTCCAGAAATCTTTTCTGTCTCTTCTCAAGCAATGCCGCATTGTACAGAGCCTGGTAATCTTCTTTCAGGTCAGCAACATGAGCTGGAATCTGATTGTCGAGTCTTACAATTCTGAAAACCGTGTTTCCGTTCTCGTCCTCTGTCATGAATGGTTTTGAGATTTCACCTGGCTTCAGATCCCGGACAACCATATAGGTGTTCCTGTCCAGCTCTTCAAGGGTAAACAGTGTAGTTCTAGCTGCAGGATCATTTTTCACAAGCTTACCCCCATTTATCTTGCTGTCTTTGTGAGTTGAAAACAGATATGCTGCTCTTTCAAAAGTTATACTGTCGGCTTTGATTAGATTGGCTATACTGTCGAGTTTTGAAAGAGCTCTCTCTTCCTGCTCAGGTTTTATTTTTGGTCTGATCAGAATGTGCCTTGTATTCACCAGATCTCCCATTCTGTCGATAAGCTGTATAATATGGAAACCATACCTGGTTTCAACAATTTTTGAAATTGCGTTTTTTGTAAGTGAGAAAGCAACATCGGCATAAGGCTTTTCAAGTTCAGCACGGCTAAGGTAACCAATCTCACCTCCTCTTTTGGCCGACTCTTTGTCTTCAGAATAGAGTATTGCCATTGTGCTGAAACTTTTTCCCGCAAGAATTTCACTTCTGATATCAAGTAGTTTCTGTCGGGCTTCGGCCTTGTTCAATTCATTATCGGGAGGATCGAGCTGAATTATGCTTAATTCCACTTTGGCAGGTATTGTCGGGAGACTGTCAGGCGGAATCTTGGAATAGAATTTTTTTACTTCAGCAGGCGTTACAGTTATGTTTTCTGCAATTTTGCTCTGAACTCTGTTCACTATCTCCTGTTCTTTGAGAGATTTTCTAAGATCTGCTCTGATTTCTGTAATACTTTTCCTGAAAACTTCCTCAAGAGCTTTTTCAGATCCTGCCCTTGCTATGAATTTATTCAGCCTTTCATTAAGATAACCCTCCACTTCAGAGTCGGAAACTTCTATACTGTCTATTCTTGCCTGATCCAGAAACAGCTTTGCAATCAACTGTTCCTCAAAAAGATTACATCTCAGCCTGTCAGCTGGAGTTCTATCACCCGACCATAACTGCTGTGCCACGGCATTTTCGATGTCGGAAAGGAAAATAACTTCGTTGCCCACAATCCCTGCAACCGATTCAACAAGCTTCTGGGAAAATAAGGTTCCTGTATTCAATACCAGGAAAAGCATCAACAGGCTTATAACTGTTTTATGTTTCATTTTTCAGTATTTCTTAAAAATGTTAGAATTAATAGCATCATTATATATGTCGTTTTCGAGCTTTTTCAGAAACTCGAATCTTCTGTTATTCAATATAATACTTTTTATGTCGTCTTTAACATATTCATATGGTGCCAGAGAGGACCTTAATCTGTAGTCCCTTATGGCAATGAAATAAACTGACGATGAGTCTCTGGTTTCATAGTAACTGTATCGTTTTAGAAACTCATCAGGATTTATTATTTCAGCAGGAAGTTCCACTGCAAGTTTATCAAAAGAAATCCATTCTTCTCCAAAATCGTCAAATTTTTCCGCAAACTGGAAACAATATGATTCAAGCTGCCTTAATGACTCCGAGTCGTTTGCCCTGTACCATACCCTTACCCTGTCAATATTTGGGGCTTCTGCAGGTATCTTTATAAAAAGAGCCTTAACTATACTTGTATTAAGTTTGAAACGGTCGGGATTTGAAGCATAAAATTGCTCTATTTCTGAATCTGATACGATGGTGTCCATTTTTTCAAGCATCATCTGATGCTGGTAGTGATATATATACAGATTTATCTTTGTGTCCAGCAACTGCGATTCAATATCATTCTTATACTCCGGAGAGAGATTTTCAACAGCCCTTGCATATAATAGTTCCCTTCTTGCCCAGCTGTTAATATAATCATTGATCGAGACTATACTATCTTCCGGGGATTTAGTGTTTCTGTAAATTTCAGGGATCTGGTCATAATAAAGAATTTTTTCACCTGCTCTTGCAACAGGAATTCTTGCCGGACCTTTATTTTGTCTCAGGCATGATATATCTGAAACAGATAAAGTGATAATTGATAGGTATATTAAAGCTTTTCTCATTTTTGAAGTTCATTTTTAACCTGTTCCAGAATAGTTCTGTTTATTCTAACGGGGTACTTTTCCTTTAATTGTTTGATCCATTCTGACTCAAGAAAATTCTGATATTCGGACGAAATTTCACCCATTACTTCATTCAGTGGCAGGGGTGAGGCAGGATTAATTTTCGTAATAACTATAACAGACGGAAAGCCTTTTATTTCAGTTTCATGCAGACCCTCTTCCCATTTAAGATTCTCAGGCAGAAGAGAATCTCCCTCCTGAAACACTCCTTTATACACTTTAATAATAGTATCACTTCCTGCATTAAACATTGCTTGCAGTTTTTTTTCAAAATCAGGTTTCTTTACATATTTTCTGGCTGCCTTATAAAATTTTCCGGCTTTTGCTTTTTCCATGCACACATAAATCATACCGGTGAAACTTTTTTTACCGGGGTATCTCTGCTTGTTCTCTTCGTAATATTTTTTTAAACCAGAAGTATCGTTCTGGGCCCGGTCCCAGATTTTTTCCTTTGAGATTTCAAACAACAATATGCCATCATGAAATTCATTGACGAGGTATCTGAATTCAGGATATTTTTTTTCAAGCAATGAATTTTCATATCTAAGAATATGGTCTGTTATGCAAGTTTCAGCCAGCTTGTTAACAAAATTCGCAGGTTCTTCCGTGTTATTACTTGAGGCTCTGCTTTCTATATAGCGGGCGAAATCAACATTCGAAAACTTTTGACCGTCAAATGTATACAACGTTCCAGAAGGGATAGCACCCCTGTCGTACTTTGAAAGACCCCTGATGATGAGTGTATCGGTATTTTCTAGAAACCAGTTGAGAGCAGTTGTATTGAGCCGGAATTTATATTCCTGTTTCAATGAATTTACCATTGAGCGTGTAGCCAGCGAGTTTAACCATGTTTCATCAATTTTACTTTCAAGCTGGCTTCTGGCTTCTTCATATGAAGGAGGGTCTTTTTTATCGAGTCTCTTGATTATATGCCAGCCGTATATTGTTTTAACAGGAGGAGTGAAGTCTCCGTTTTTTTCGAGCGAAAAAGCTGCTTCGGCAAATTCGCTTATGATTTCGCCAGCTCCGAACCAGTTCAGTTCACCTCCCCGGGCTGCCGACTCTTTATGGTCAGAATATTTCATCGCAAGGTCACTGAAAGAAGCCCCTTCCAGAAGCTTTTTATATACATATTTTATGGTATCCTCAGCGGCTTTTGCAACTTGTTCAGGAGCGTTTGGGGGCACACTGCGCATTATGTGAGCCACTTTAATTTTTCCCCTCGAAGGTCTGATGTCAGCCACTTTGATTATGTGATACCCATAAGGTGTTCTTACAGGATTGGAAAGTTCCCCTTTCTTCATGCTGTAAACAGCCTCTTCAAAAGGTGTAATCATCTGAAAAGTAGTAATATATCCAAGATTACCTCCATTGTATATTGCTGAAGGGTCATCTGATGCGCTGCGTGCTACCTGTTCAAATGGTTCCCCTGAAATAATCCTTGCTCTTATTTCAAGAGCTTTTTTAAATGCAGCAAGTGTATCTTCAGGAGAACTGTTAGGCGGACATGAAACCAGAATATGCCAGGCATTTATTTCTTTGAGGGTTTTTTCGTATGATTTTTTCAGAATTTCTTCTTTTACATTTTTATCAGTAAGGTAATTCTTCGCCACCTGGTCCCTGTAGCCCTGTAATTCTGTCCTGAATGCTTTTGTTGTGTCATATCCTTTACTTATGGCATCAGCGACTTTTAACTTGAAAACTATAAACTGTTCAAGATAATTATTAAAATCACCGGTATCGGATGGGTTATATATCTTCCTGTACATCCTCATAAATTCCCCTGCTGTAACCTCTCTTCCTCCGGCAATTAAAAGAATACTGTCCTGTATTCCCTGAGCATGCAGGAGCCCCGTTGCAATCACCATAAGAATGATGGAGAGCCTGTATTTCATTAACCGGTCTGGAAACTTTTATTCAACTGATTTTCTGCTGTAGTTTGGAGCTTCTCTTGTGATTGTTACATCGTGCGGATGGCTTTCAATTATACCCGGTCCGGTAATCCTTACAAACTTTGCTTCCTTTTTCAGGGTGGGGATATCGGGGGTTCCCAGATAGCCCATGCCTGCTCTTAATCCTCCCACCATTTGATACATGACTTCTGCGAGGGTTCCTTTATAAGGTACTCTTGCTTCAATACCTTCGGGTACAAGCTTCTTTATATCGTCTTCTACATCCTGAAAGTAGCGGTCACGACTTCCCTGCGACATTGCTTCAAGGGAACCCATTCCGCGATATGTTTTGAATTTTCTTCCATTATATATAATAGTTTCACCAGGAGATTCCTCAACGCCGGCAAAAAGAGACCCTGCCATTATGGAGTCGGCACCCGCCGCTATTGCTTTTATTATATCGCCCGAATACCTTATCCCACCATCAGCAATTACCGGAACACCTGAGCCTTCGATTGCTTTTGCCACATTATAAATGGCCGAAAGCTGGGGAATTCCCACGCCTGCTATAACCCTGGTTGTGCATATCGACCCTGGACCGATTCCTACTTTAACTGCATCAGCACCTTCCTTAACCAGCCTCCTGGCAGCCTCTTCCGTGCCAATGTTGCCGGCAACTACGTCAACATTCGGAAAATTCCTTTTAATATCCCTGAGAATTCCGATTACATTTTTAGTGTGACCATGTGCCGTATCAATAACAAGAGCATCGACATTTGCATTTATCAATGCCTCTGCCCTTTCGAGAGTGTCAGCTGCTATACCTATTGCTCCTGCCACCCTGAGCCTGCCCTTTTCATCCTTGCATGCATTGGGTCTGTCTTTCGATTTGGTAATATCTTTATAGGTCATAAGCCCGATTAGCTTGTTGTTTTCATCTACTATGGGCAGCTTTTCTATTTTATGCTTCTGAAGAATTCTTGCGGCTTCCTCAAGATTTGTCTGATAGGTTGTGGTAATGAGTTTGGTTGTCATTACCTCCGAAATTTTTTTAGAAGAGTTGTTTTCAAATCTTAAATCCCTGTTTGTTACAATACCTTTTAATATCCCGTTTTTGTCAGTTACAGGAATGCCTCCTATCTTGTATTCTCGCATCAGGCTTATTGCTTCGGCAACAGTAGCATCGGGATGAATTGTGACGGGATCAGTTATCATTACATTCTCAGCCCTTTTTACCTTTCTTACCTGAGAAGCCTGTTTTTCTATAGACATGTTTTTATGAATCACGCCAATGCCACCTTCCCTTGCAATGGCAATGGCAAGCTCAGCTTCTGTAACAGTATCCATGGCTGCGGAAACAACCGGAGTATTTATGCGAATATTTCTGGAAAACATGGAACTTATATCAACATCTCTTGGCAGCACTTCTGAATATGCAGGAATAAGCAGTACATCATCAAATGTTAAACCTTCAAACAAAATTTTATCTTTAATAAACGACATGGCTTATGATTTTGGAATTTACGGTCGCAAATTACAAAAAAAAAGCACTCCTGAAACATTATGGAATATTTTTGATTAATATAAAAAATTGAATCACAGTTATTATTTTTGTATTTGAGGGTACTAATACTTCAGTTGGTAAAAACATTAAAGAAAACTGTCTGAAATCATGGATATAGAAACCTGCAGAAAGATACTTACCAGATACTGGGGGTTTACTACTTTCAAACCACTGCAGGAAGAGATTATAAAGTCGGTACTTGAGAAGAAAGACACACTCGGACTTATGCCGACCGGAGGAGGTAAATCAGTTACTTTCCAGGTTCCAGGTATAGCACTCGAAGGAATCTGCCTTGTAATAACCCCACTGATTGCCCTTATGAAGGAACAGGTTGCAAGGCTCAACAAAATGGAGATCAAAGCCCTCGCATTACATTCAGGAATGACAAAAGAAGAGATTGAAATAACTCTTGACAACTGTATATACGGTGATTACAAGTTCCTTTATATATCTCCAGAGAGAATAGCTTCACCGCTTTTTAGAATTAAATCCCCCAGGCTCAATGTTTCACTTGTTGCCATCGACGAGGCTCACTGCATCTCACAATGGGGTTACGATTTCAGACCGTCTTACATGAAAATTGTTGAACTGAGGGAACTACTCCAGACCGATCCACCTTTTCTTGCTCTCACAGCATCAGCAACTCCTAAGGTTATTGATGATATAATAGAAAAACTGGCTTTCAAAACTAGAAATGTTCTGAAAACGAGTTTTGAAAGGAAAAACATATCTTACATTGTACGAAAGGTTGAAGATAAAAGCTCATATCTTCTTAATACTCTGGGAAAAGTCAAAGGCTCCGGGATCATTTATGTAAGAAGCAGAAAAAAGGCGAGGGAAGTTGCTGAGATGATTGCATCGAAAGGTTACAGCGCCGATTACTACCACGCTGGATTGCCACAGGAACTGAGGGACAGGAAACAGGCTGCATGGTCGTCGGACCAGGTGAGGATAATGGTTGCAACAAATGCATTCGGAATGGGAATTGATAAACCTGATGTCAGATTCGTAATTCACTGGGATATACCGGAATCAATTGAATCGTATTTTCAGGAAACAGGTAGAGCGGGACGCGACAATAAGCCCTCATGGGCTGTTCTGCTATATTCCGATGCTGATATTAGCCGACTGAAGGAGAGCATCTCACATAAATTTCCTTCAATTGAGAAAATAAAAGACGTATATGAGATGCTTTGTAATTATCTCCGTGTTCCGGTAGGTTCAGGCAAAGATACAGTACATGATTTCAACATGCAGGAATTTGTAGCCCAGTACCACCTGCCCGTGATAGAAACATATAACTGCCTGGCATTTCTTCAGCGTGAAGGTTATATAGAATTTACCGAAGAAATAAATAATCCGTCGAGAGTGCATTTCATAGTAGGACGCGACGACCTCTATAAGTTCCAGGTTGCCAATGAGTCGTACGATAAGTTTATTAAAATCCTCCTGAGGTCTTATACCGGTATGTTTACTGAATATGTACCTGTAAATGAAGATGCACTCGCTAAAAAAGCGGGCATGACTCGTGAAACTGTATATCAGCTTCTGGTCAGACTCTCTTCCATGAATATTCTGCATTATATACCCGGTAAAAAGACACCGCTGGTAATTTTTACAGAAGAGAGACTCGACAGGAAAACTCTGTTTATTTCTCCCGAAAACTACCTGCATGTTAAGGAGAAGTACCTGCTGAGGCTGGAAAAAATGCTGGAATATGCTGAATCACAGAATAGATGCAGGTCGGTAATATTGCTGGAATACTTTGGAGAGGAAGCCGACAGGTGCGGGATTTGTGATGTATGCAGAAAAAGGAACGAACTAGAATTGAGCAAGTATGAATTTGATCTGATACTTGAAGAGATTAAGGCTGTTCTTTCAGTTGAGAAACCTGATGCCAGGGAACTGGTCAGAAAAATAAATTATCCGGAAGAAAAAGTTATAAAAGTTGTTCAATGGCTGCTCGACCATAATAAAATTAAACAGGATACCGAAATGAAACTCTTATGGAATGGCTGATAAGTTGTAATAAAAATAAGTTTCCCGGATACATTTATAATTTTCTGTCCTTAAAATAGGAACACGATATTTTTGCCTAACTTTGTCGGTTTGATAAAAAGAGGAGATTGATGAACAAAAATCAGGAGCCCTTCTATTCCGGAACAGTTGTTGAATTTGTTGCATCTGCAAACGAGTACTGTAAATATATGGAACGCGCTGAAGAACTTGAGGGTGAAGAGCTCTTGAAGATTCTTCAACGACTTCTGCCTTTTATTTACATCAAAGGTTCATTGCTGCCTGAGCTTGATCCATATTTTGAAGAAGGAAATGAGAAATTTGTTAAAGAAGAAGACTGGAACAGGATATATGAGACCCTTAAACAAAAATTCGGAACTGCTGATGCGTTCCTTGAGGTTTTCGATGAGAGGATGAAAGAATCGGAAGCACCTGTTGTTGCGAGCCTTGCTGAAAACCTTGCTGATATATATCAGGATCTTAAAGATTTTTTAATTCTTTATCAAACAGGAACCAATGAAATAATGAATGATGCTATATGGGAGTGCAGGATGAATTTTGAAAATTACTGGGGTCAGAAGCTGGTAAATTCATTGAGAGCTATACATAGGCTTGTTTATTCAGGTGAAGAAATCGGGAAAGTGCCTGAGGAAGAGAGTGAAAAAGAGAAAATGGAAAGACTGGAAAAGTGGATAATCAGCCAGAAACAAAAAGAATTCAGAAAAAACCGGAATTAAAAAGTGTATCTTAATAATATTACACCTGAGGAACTTTCGAATTACAGGGTTGGGTATTTTAGCGGGAGGATTATCGTAATTGACAGCATGGAAAGCTTCCGCCTTCATTCAGTTTTGCTCACCGGCAGGAAGATATTGGGCTTTGATACTGAAACAAAACCTTCATTCAGGAAGGGGAGAAGAAACAGGGTTTCGCTTCTTCAGCTGGCGTATGACAATACCGCTATGCTCTTCAGGCTAAATAAGATTGGATTGCCCGGTGAGCTTGTAAAAGTACTATCCGATCCCGGAATAATTAAAGTTGGCGTTGCTATTCATGATGATATAAGAGTCCTGCAGGATTTGAAGCATTTTAACCCTGCAGGATTTGTTGATTTGCAGAAACTGGTAAAGGAGTATGGTATTGAAAGTGCAGGTTTGAAAAAGATTGCAGCAATTGTACTGGGTTTCAGAATTTCGAAAAGCCAGCAGGTAACCGACTGGGAAGCACCTGTCCTTTCAGAAGCCCAGAAAGTCTACGCTGCTACCGATGCATGGGTCTGTTATGAGGTGTACAGAAAACTGACAGGGCAATGAAAATAAACATCACCTGAAATGATTGAAGGCAAGCAGGAATATATAAGAATTGTTCTTAAATCAGGGAAAGATCAATCGGTTCGTAGATATCATCCCTGGATTTTTTCGGGTGCTATTAAGAAAATTTACGGAACACCTGCCGAGGGTGATATTGTGGAAGTATACGACAACAAGGGAGAGTTCCTGGCAACAGGCCATTATCAGCCTGGTTCAATAACTGTCAGGATCCTCTCATTTGAAAAGGTAATACCTGACCGGGATTTTTTCAGGAAGATGATTTCTTCGGCCGTTGAATACAGGAAACAACTTGGCTTTTTATCCGATCCCAGCACAAATGTTTTCCGTCTGATTCATGCAGAAGGTGATAACCTGCCAGGACTGATAGCCGATTATTATAATGGTGTGGTCGTACTGCAGATGCATTCAACCGGAATGTACAGGATAAGAAATGAAATAGCAGAAATTATTTCGGAAATTCTTTCTGAACATTTACAGGCTGTGTACGACAAAAGTGAAACGACAATTTCGTTTAAGTCAGATATTAGGCCAGAAAACGGATTCATATCAGGCAGTGCAGAACCTTCAATAGTACTTGAAAATGGTTATAAATTTTACGTCGACTGGATTACTGGTCAGAAAACAGGTTTTTTCATTGACCAGAGGGAAAACAGGAAGCTGGTACAGCATTATTCATGTAATCGTGATGTCCTGAATCTGTTCGGGTACACTGGCAGCTTTTCAGTATATGCCATGAAAAATGCCCGTAGTGTTGATACAGTTGACAGTTCCGGTCCGGCATTAAAGATTGCCGATGAAAATATACGTTTGAATTACGGTGAGGATTCAAGGCATCACTCTTATGAAGCTGACGCATTTGAGTTTCTTGCTGGTTGCCGCAACAGGTATGATTTGATGATAATTGATCCTCCTGCTTTTGCAAAACATAATGATGTCCTTGCGAATGCACTACAGGGTTATAAAAGGCTGAATATTAAAGCAATTGAGAATATAAGGCCTGGTGGAATAATTTTTACTTTTTCATGTTCTCAGGTGGTTTCAAAAGAGAATTTCAGAAAATCTGTATTTGCTGCTGCTGCAAATACGGGGAGAAAAGTAAGAATTCTGCATCAACTTGGTCAACCGGCTGATCATCCGGTAAATATATATCATCCTGAAAGTGAATATCTTAAAGGGTTGGTACTTTATGTTGAATGAAGATAGAGAGTAAGTATTGTTCCTTTTTTCATGTGTGAGATTTTATTATATGTTTGATGTTGGATAAAATGGCTGATATGAGTGTGGACAAGCATTTTGAATTTATTGCAAACAAGCTCGGGCTGAAGGTATGGCAGGTCGAAAATACGATTCGGCTGATGGACGACGGAGCAACTATACCTTTCATCAGCAGGTACAGAAAGGAATCGACAGGTAGCCTCGACGAGGTGACTCTCCTTACTATCAAGGATGAATATGCCCGTCTTAAGGAACTCGATAAACGGCGTGAAGCCATAATACGTTCAATAGAGGAACAGGGCAAGATGACACCGGAATTACGGCAGAGGATCGATGATGCTTTAACTCTGACAGAATTAGAGGATATTTACCTGCCTTACCGGCCTAAACGCAGGACCCGTGCTACAATAGCCCGTGAAAAAGGCCTTGAGCCACTTGCACGTTTGATTTATGAGCAGACTGAAAAGGATCCCGTTGCAAAAGCTGCAGAATTTCTTAACGAACAGGTGGCTAATGCTGATGAAGCAATATCAGGTGCGTGCGATATTATTGCAGAATGGATAAGTGAAGATGAAGAGGCAAGAAAACAGATCAGAGAACTGTTCGAGAAAGAAGCAATCATTTACTCAAACGTTATTAAAGGAAAAGAGACAGAAGGAATAAAATATTCGGATTATTTTGACTGGTCTGAACCTCTGCGAAAGTGTCCCTCGCACCGCTACCTTGCAATGAGAAGAGGCGAGAATGAAGGCTACCTTAGACTTTCAATATTGCCTGATGATGAAAAAGCGCTCAGAATACTCGAAAATCTTTTTGTCAAAAACAATAACAAATGCTCATTGCTTGTCAGGGATACGATTCGCGACAGCTGGAAACGCCTGCTGGCACCATCTATCGAAAATGAATTCAGAAATATTTCTAAAGAGCGGGCAGATGATGAGGCAATTAAGGTTTTTGCTGATAATCTGCGGCAATTACTTCTTGCACCACCACTTGGTGAAAAAAATGTACTTGCTATCGACCCCGGTTACAGAACAGGTTGTAAAATCGTTTGCCTCGACAGACAGGGCAATCTCCTTCATAATGAAACCATCTTTCCTCATCCACCACAGAATCAAAAAGCTCTTTCAATTAAAAAAATAGTTAACCTGGTAAATTCGTATAAAATAGAAGCCATTGCCATTGGAAATGGAACAGCAAGTCGTGAAACAGAAGAACTTATCAGATGGATTAAATTTGACCGGGATATTCAGGTTTTTGTGGTTAATGAAGCGGGAGCTTCTGTATATTCAGCATCTAAAACTGCAAGGGAAGAGTTTCCTGAATATGATGTGACGGTAAGAGGTGCCGTCTCAATTGGCAGACGACTGATGGATCCGCTTGCAGAACTGGTCAAAATCGAACCTAAGTCAATCGGAGTGGGGCAGTATCAGCACGATGTTGACCAGACAAAACTTCAGAATGCCCTCGACGATGTTGTTGTAAGCTGCGTAAATGCTGTGGGAGTTGAACTCAATACTGCCAGTCCTCATCTTCTTACCTATGTTTCAGGACTGGGACCGCAGTTAGCTAAAAATATAGTTGAATACCGGACTAAAAACGGACCTTTCAGGTCGAGGATGGAGCTACTCAACGTCAGGAGGATGGGGGAGAAGGCATTTGAGCAGTGCGCAGGATTTTTGAGGATCAGAGGTGCTGAAAACCCACTCGACGCCAGCGCAGTCCATCCCGAAAGTTATCATATAGTCGAGAAAATGGCAGCCGACCTGGGGGTGAAGGTTGCAGACCTCATGTCAAGCGAAGAGCTCAGGAAGAAAATCAGAATAGAAGACTACGTGACCGATAAGGCCGGTCTTCCTACATTGATGGATATAATGGAAGAACTTGCCCGCCCCGGGCGCGACCCGCGACCCAGAATCAAGGAATTCAGATTTGCAGATATTCATTCAATTGAGGATGTCAAAGAAGGTATGATAGTTCCGGGTATTGTTACAAATATTACAAAATTCGGAGTCTTTGTGGATATCGGAGTTAAACAGGACGGACTTGTTCATATATCAAACCTCACAAAAGGATTCGTCAAAGATCCCTCCCAGGTGGTGAAACTTCACCAGCATGTGATGGTGAAAGTTATCGGAGTAGATCTCGATCGAAACAGAATTCAACTGTCAATGAAGGACTTACCAGCAGAAAGGTAAAGCCTTAAATCTTATCTGCCCTGCCTGTCGTGCTTTTGCCGGGCTATATGACGGCTTGCCCTGTTCTGCTCGCGCCTTAAAAATCTTTTTTCACGTGGCGTAACCTGCCCATCAGCTTGAGCTAACTTCTTTTCTATCTGTATCTTTCTCTGCTCCCTCTTAAGCAATCTTGCTTCCCGCCTTGTTAACTCACCGCTTCTTATCCCTTCATTAATACGTTCCTGCTGCACACCCTGACGTGCACTGTTTGATACAGTTCCTCTCTGAGCCAGAAGCATTGAAGATGAAAAAGCTAAAATCATTATAGCTGTTAATACTATCCTTTTCATATTTATTTTTATTATTATTGTTTCTGCTTATTTGATGACTGAATTTAATAAAAGTTTAAAAACGTTTAAAATATTCTTATGAAAAAGACTATCTGCCTGCTTTTTTTTATTGCTGCAGCAATAACCTTTGCCTGTGTTTCAGAAAATAAAATCAAACCTCCAGTTGCAGAAAAGATCCCCCATGAGGTTTACGACGGAAGGATAGATAACTATTACTGGATAAGGCTTACAGATGAACAGAAAAGCTCCACCCAGCCCGACGAACAAACAAAGAAAGTCCTGGCTTACCTCGAAGCTGAAAATGAATACGGCAGAGCTGTTCTTAAACATACAGAAGAACTTCAGAAAAAAATATACGATGAACTGATTGGCAGAATGAAGCAAAATGATGAGACCGTGCCATATTTTGACAATGGTTATTACTATTATACAAAATATTACGAAGGAAAGGAATACCCTGTATACTGCCGGAAGAAAGAGTCATTAAATGCTCCTGAGGAAATAATTCTTGATGTTAACAGGATAGCTGAAGGTAAAAGTTATTGTTCAGTCTCCGGGTTAGCAGTAAGTCCGGATAACGGAATATTGGCTTATGGAGCCGATTTTCTAAGCAGGCGCAAATACACCATCTATTTTGTCGATCTGAAAACCGGAACCCTTCTGCCCGATATTATCGAAAATACTTCAGGAAATATAGTGTGGGCAAACGACAGCAAACATCTCTTCTACACAGTAAGAAATCCTCTTACACTCAGGGCTGAAAAAGTGATGAGGCACCGGCTTGCTACTCTTGTTTCGGACGACCGGGATGTCTATTTTGAGCCCGATGAGACTTTCAGCGTTTATATCAACCGCACAAAGAGCAGAAAGTATATCCTGATCAATTCAACTCAAACTCTTTCAACCGAAGTAAGATATATCAACTCTTCTAAACCTGAAAGCCAGCCCGTTGTATTTGAACCGAGACAAAGAAATCATGAATACAGTGTCGACCATATAGGAAATGAATTTTACATAAGAACAAATGCCGATAGCGCATACAATTTCAAATTAATGAAAACATCCGAAAAGAATACCGGAAAAGAAAACTGGATTGACGTTGTACCACATCGAAAGGATGTTTTATTCGAAGAATTTGAATTATTTAACAACTTTATTGTACTTAATGAAAGAATCAAAGGACTGAGTACTTTAAGGATCCTGAACAAAACTGATAACAGCGACCATTATATAGATTTCGGTGAAGAAACATATACCTGCAGCATAAATATCAATCCCGATCCCGCTTCGTCAGTTCTCAGGTATAGCTACTCATCTCTTACTACTCCCAACTCTGTTTATGATTACGACATGACTACCCATGAAAAGAAACTGATGAAGCAGGATGAGGTACTGGGAGGCTTTGATCCGGCGAATTATGAATCGAAGCGTTTATGGGCAAGGGCTGCCGACAGCACAATGATACCCATTTCGCTTGTGTACAGGAAAGGATTTGCACGAAACGGTAAAGCTCCATTACTGCTTTATGGCTATGGGGCTTACGGCAATTCAACCGAACCCTCATTCAGGCCTAATATCATCAGTCTGCTCGACAGAGGTTTTGTGTTTGCCATAGCACATGTAAGGGGAGGTAGCGAAATGGGAAGGTACTGGTACGAAGATGGAAAACTTTTAAAGAAGAAAAACACATTCACTGATTTTAATGATTGTGCACAATATCTTGTTAATGAGAAATATACTAGTACTGACAGGCTCTTTGCCCAGGGTGGAAGTGCGGGTGGCCTGTTGATAGGTGCCGTAATAAACATGCGCCCCGATTTGTACAAAGGTGTGATTGCAGCTGTACCATTTGTCGATATTGTTACCACGATGCTTGACCCGACAATACCCCTTACGACATTTGAATGGGACGAGTGGGGAGATCCCAGAAAGAAAGAGTACTACGATTATATGCTCTCATATTCACCTTACGATCAGGTTAAAAAGCAAAAATACCCGAACATTATAGTAACTACAGGTTTCTGGGACTCGCAGGTTCAGTACTGGGAACCGGTAAAATGGGTGGCAAAACTCAGGGAAATGAACACCGGTAACAGTCTGATAGTTATGGATATAAATATGACGGCAGGTCATAGCGGTGCTTCAGGGCGTTTCGAAAGAAACCGTGTTACTGCCCTGCAGTATGCCTTCATTCTTGACCTGGCAGGAATAAGGGAATAAAATATCTCAAATTTTATGATGGGGCGATTTTTACTTTTTTGGACTTTAATTTTTTTTGCATCATGCGCCAATCAATCTCATAATCTGCTGGTTGAGGCGGAAAGCTTTGAAGATACAGGCGGTTGGGTTGTCGATCCCCAGTTCACCGAGCAGATGGGTTCACCATATTTGCTAGCCCATGGACTCGGGAATCCTGTGAAAAATGCTTCAACAAGGATTTCTCTACCCTCTCCTGGCAGATATTATATATGGGTAAGAACAAGAGACTGGGCACCAGGTAAATGGGATGCTCCGGGAAGATTTAAAATTTCAGTAAACGGAAAGGAACTGAAAAGAACACTGGGAACCGGTAAAGATACCTGGTCATGGCAATATGCTGGAAAAGTAAAGATTAAAACTCCGGTAGCAAGGATTGAGCTGAGGGACTTAACAGGCTTTGATGGAAGATGCGATGCTGTTTATTTGAGTACAATAATGGAACCACCGCCTGAAGAGCTGGAAGAACTTAATTTCTGGAGAATGAGGATAAAAGGGGAAGATCCTTCAAAAGCCGAAAAATTGTATTATGATCTGGTTGTTGTTGGCGGCGGAATTGCAGGGTGTGCTGCATCAATAGCTGCCGCAGAGCAGGGGCTGAAAGTAGCACTGATACACGACAGACCAGTACTGGGCGGGAATGCAAGCAGTGAAATCAGAGTACATACTGAGGGTATCACATGGAAAGCCGACAGAATTTTGAGAATGATTAATACCGTTCACTGGCCGAATGGTTCCCCTGAATCAGTAATTGATGACCAGAAAAGGCATGAGAATATATCCCGCTATAATAATATATCATTATTTCTCAACTGGCGTGCATTTTATGTTACAACTGTCAGAGATTCAATAACATCTGTGTACGCTCGTCATACTTCATCAGGTGAAATAAAACAGTTTTGTGCGCCGGTATATATTGATTGTACAGGTGATGGCTGGATAGGGTACTGGGCAGGTGCTGATTATATGTACGGAAGGGAGGATTCTTCATTGTATGGTGAAAACTGGGAAAAATATGGTGAGTTATGGAGCCCTGAAAGAGCGGATAACAAGGTAATGGGTGCCTCTTTACTCTGGAGGTCAGCTGATGCTGGTAAGCCGGTTGAATTTCCGGAAGTGCCCTGGGCAATAGATATTGCCGGAAGCCATTCTGCAACTTCAGGGACATGGCAATGGGAATTTTCATCAGACACCCTGCATCAGATTGATGATGCCGAATATATAAGAGACTATCTGCTCAAAGCAATTTACGGCTCATTTTATAATGCAAAGAAAAAACCTGAAAACAAAAACCTTGAACTCGAATGGGTTGGATATTTATTGGGTAAGAGGGAATCGAGGAGACTGGTGGGGGATTATATCTATACTTTCAGGGATGAAAAAGAAATGAGAGAATTCCCCGATGCTGTGGCTATGGAAACAAGAAACATTGATGTGCATTACCAGCAGAAAGAACTGGATCCAGCCCGTCCCGCATTTCTTTCAGAAGCACTATATTATAAGGTTGACCATTACTATATACCATTCAGGAGTCTTTACTCACGAAATATTAAAAACCTTATGATGGCTGGAAGATGCTTCAGTTGTTCACATGTCGGTCTCGGAGGCCCGCGGGTAATGCATACCACAGGCCAGATGGGTGTAGCAACAGGTTATGCCGCATCACTCTGCTTAAAGTATAATGCCACTCCCAGGGAAATATATATTAACCATATGGAGGAGCTTAAAAAACTTGTATGGGGTAAATAAGAAAGTGGCGCACCATATAATTGTACGCCACTTCCAGAAAAATATTTTTTTATAATATCAGAACCCGAATGGAGGTCCTCCTGCTCCAGGAGCCCTTTGACTCTGAGGCATTTCCGGTTTCCCTGGTAATTTTACATCCCTCTGTGCAGCAAACCATGCAAAAGCTGCTGTAATTATTGCATTGTGTCTCAGGTCACTGAATACCAGCCTTTCATAAGTATCCATCACAGTATGGTAACCTCTATTGTATTCAAGAGGATCCTGTATGAACTGAAATGCCGGCAGACCTGCACTATCAAATGAAAGATGATCTGTACCGCTAGTATTTCTTATTGTTATTGTAGAACAGCCCATATCTGCAAACGGTTTCAGCCATTCCTCAAAAACAGATCTGAGGAGTTCGTTCGACTGCAGATAAATACCTCTGTATTTCCCTGAACCATTATCCATATTGAAATAACCTGCAAATTTGTTCCAGTCGGGCTTTTTTGCTCGGGTCTGAGGATCCATAAGGTATTTTTCAACATAGCCGCGTGAACCGTTCAGACCCTGTTCTTCACCGCCCCATAAAGCTATTCTGATAGTACGGCGTGGCTGTGCATTGAGAGCCTTGAGAATCCTCATAGCCTCAAGCATAACAATACATCCAGAGGCATTATCAGCAGCACCTGTGCCTCCATGCCACGAATCAATATGTGCACCTATCAGTACCACCTCATCCTTCAAAAGTTTATCCGTGCCCGGTATCTCACCTATAACATTGTAGACTTTGGGACTTTCGAAAAACCTGTTTTTTATTTCAACCTCCATCACAACCGGTACATTATGATTTATAAGCCTGACCATTCTGCCGTATGCTTCTATAGGTATGTTGAGCTGGGGAGTAGGTTCAGGATCACCCCACCGGTAGTTTGCTCCATTAGACCGTGGCACGTTGAAAGTTCCTGCATTGTTAATAATTACTGCAACGCCCTCATTCTTAATTAGTTCCTGAATCTTGTTCTGAAGTTCCCTCTGTGCCATTAACTGGGCAATATCACCCTGAGGCCTTCTACCACCCTGAGGACCCCCGGCAGCCATAGATAATTCTTTAAGCTGCTCATCTGTATAACGTGTTGCCAGCGGATTAAAACTCATCTCATAAGTTGTGGTTGAAGGCATCAATACTATCTTTCCGGCAAGCTTGCCCTTAAACTTCTCAAGGTCAGCCTCATTCTGAACATTAAGCAACACCACTTCACTTCTTACCAAACCATTTGTGCTGCCTGTCCATGCAACCGGATTACAGGCAAAATTCGCATAATAAGGTTCAACCATTGCTGCATAAGTCTTCAAATTGTCCCAGCCCCCACGTGTGAAATCCCTTGCTTCTTCAATCCTTACATTCTGAAGACCAATCTCTTCCATCTTCTTTTTTGCCCACTCGTTTCCACGTGCAGAACCTGTAGAACCAGTTAGCCTGGGACCAGCAAAATCAGTCAAACCATAAGCAAATTCTTCAATTGAATTACTTCTTAAACCTTCCTGCTTGATCTTATAGACCATCGCAAGGTCTAACTTCTCACTTTGTGCATATAGCACATATGGAATAAACAGCAGCAGGATCAGTCCTGTACGAAATTTTTGCAGCTTCATCTCTTTTATTTTTTTTAAGTTTTAATTATTGAGCCTAAAAGTATGTAAAATTATAAGTTGTGTAACTGATGCATTTAAATAAATTAACATTAATTAACTTTACTTTTGCAGCGAGCATCTGAGTTTATTATGATTTATCCTGAAGATTTTGAAATAAAGACGGGATTTGACAGAATCAGGAAGATGATTTCTGAAAAATGCCTGAGCAGGATGGGAATTGAGCTTGTTGACTCTATGTCGTTCATGACAGATTACAATGCTATCCGGAAAGAACTGTCAAAAACCCTTGAATTTCAGCAGATACTCTCATTTGACGATCCTTTCCCTGCTGAAAATTATGTCGACATATCAGGAATTCTGAGAAAGCTAAGGGTTGAAGGCACTTACCCTGAAATTCATGAGATATTCGACATGAAAAAATTTCTCGAATGCCTTAAATCAGTTCTCAGTTATTTTAAGAGCAGGGAAGAAGAGCGTTATCCTGAACTTAAATCTCTTGCAGCGGGGGTAAAATATTATCAATATGTAGCGGATGCAATTGACCGGATTGTTGACCGTCATGGAAATATAAGGGATACTGCCTCTACGGAACTTAAAAGAATCAGATCAGAGTTATCAGCAAAGAATGCAAGCGTTTCAAGGAAGCTTGCTACCATACTTAAACAGGCTCAGGCAGAAGGCATTGTTGATGCAGATGCTAATGTCTCCGTCAGAAACGGAAGGGGAGTAATTCCTGTAAATGTTACGGGGAAAAGACGAATACCGGGTCTCATCCACGACCAGTCAGCCACTGGTAAAACTGTTTTCATCGAGCCGGCAGAGATAGTGGAAATAAACAATGAAATAGTAGAACTCGAGCATGAGGAAAGAAGGGAAACAATAAGGATACTCACAAAATTCGCAAACGATATCAGAAGTTACATTGATGACCTGATGGAGTCGAACCAGTTTCTTGGCGAGGTGGATTTCATCAGGGCAAAAGCGTTACTTGGAATTCAGCTTGGCTCAATAATGCCATCCCTTTTCCCGGGTCCTCGCCTGATATGGAAAGGTGCTGTTCATCCGCTCCTTTACGAAGCGTTCAGGAAAATGCCTGGCCGCCAGGTGGTTCCGCTTGATATCAGCCTCGACGAAAAAAATCGCTTTCTGCTTGTTTCAGGCCCTAATGCAGGTGGAAAGTCGGTATGTCTTAAAACAGCAGGATTATTGCAATATATGCTTCAGTGTGGTTTAACAATCCCCGTTCAGGAAGGCACTGAGGCCGGAATTTTCAAAGATATATTTATTGATATTGGAGATGAGCAAAGTATTGAAAATGATCTCAGTACATATAGCTCACACCTTATTAACATGAAATTTTTCCTTAGAAATGCCGGAAAGGATACTTTAATTCTCATTGATGAGCTTGGTTCGGGAACAGAACCTGTGCTGGGAGGTGCGATTGCCGAAGCAATACTGGCAGAACTGATTAAGACCGGAGCATATGGTATTGTTACGACCCATTATTCGAATCTGAAGCATTTTGCGTCGGTCACAGAAGGTATTGTAAATGGTGCGATGCTGTTTGATAATCATCTGATGCAACCTCTTTACAGGCTGGATATCGGGAGGCCTGGCAGTTCGTTTACCTTTGAGATTGCAAAGAAAATTGGCCTTCCGGAGAATGTAATAAATGATGCAGCTGCAAAAGCAGGAGCAGATCATGTCAGTTACGACCGTCATCTGAAAGATATTGCCCGCGATAAACGGTACTGGGAAAGAAAGCGTGAAAACATCCGTCAGCATGAAAAAAGACTTGAAAAACTGATCGAAGAGTACGAAAAGGAACTTGCCGGTGTAAAAAGCTTCAGAAAGGAAATTATAACAAAGGCAAAGGAAGAGGCACAGAGATTGCTAGACGAATCGAACAGGATGATTGAGAACACAATACGCCAGATAAAAGAAGCTCAGGCAGAAAAGGAAAAGACAAGAAAGGCAAGGGAGGAACTCGAAAAATTCAGGAAAGAGGTTGCTTCAGAGGTTGCTTCTGCCAGCGACACCCAATTGTCAATAATTGATGAAAAAGTAAAGCAGATTAAAAGAAAGGTAAAAAAGACTGAAAAACCGGTAGAAAAGCCTGAGGAGCAAGGTTTAAGGGTCGGTGATGCTGTAAGAATGGCGGATACTTTGGCTGCAGGAGAAATTGTGGAGATAAGAGATGACATGGCAACAGTTGAGACAGGCTCATTCAGGTTTCAGGTTTCTTTAGATAAACTCGAAAGGATCAGCAGGGCAGAACTTAAGAAAAGTCTGCGGCAGGGACAGGTTGTTATGCAGGCCGACCCGGTGATATCCCAACGAAAAATGAGTTTCAAACCAGAAATAGATATCAGGGGTGTGAGGGGCGAAGAAGCAATAAACATAGTGCGTAATTTCATTGATGATGCAATAATGGTTCAGCACAGGCATCTCAGGATTATTCACGGTAAAGGTAACGGAATACTTCGACAGCTCATTCGACAGTATCTTTCAACAGTTGATGTGGTAAAATCATTTTCCGATGAACATGTAGAAAGGGGAGGTGCAGGAATCACCCTTGTAGAACTGGATTTATAGTAACAATTAACTATTTTCTGTTCTTTCTTGTTCTGTCAATTATTATTCCGATGGTGAAACCCGTTATGAATATGGCAGTTGTCCCCAGAACGATTGAGAGATAACCGTGTAATGGGCATGCAAATTTTTGCAGAGAGCCTTTAAAAAGCACAGGCGACAGGCTTATCCATGCTATTACAATAATTCCGGTAATGACACCTGCCACTGCGGCTGCATTGTTTACTTTTTTTGTGAAAAACCCCAGCAGGAACAGACCAAGCATGCCGCCGCTGAAGACTGAAGCAAGTTTCCACCATGCATCGAGGGCGCTCTGAACATTTATCATAGCTATTCCTACGAGAATGCCAGACAAACTGAAAAGCGCAGAAGAAATGTAAAGAATCTTCATTGATTTCTTTTCGTGTTCTTTTACATCGGGAGAGAGTCTGAAGTAATCAGTTACTATTACTGTTGCGGAGCTATTGATGCTTGTTGATATGGTACTCATGCCAGCTGCAAAAATCGATGAAATAAGCAATCCAGTTGCACCTGCCGGGAGCTGGTGAAAGATAAAATAGGGGAATACCCTGTCGCCTGCAATACCCGGCTCAAGTAGCTCAGGCTTTGCTGTATAAAAGCTGAAAAGGGCAGTACCGATAAAGACGAACAACAGTGAAACAGGTATATAAATCAGTGAACCGAACAGGGCTGATTTTCTTGCTTCATTATCGGTCCTTGCTGTAAGATATCTCTGGATATAATTCTGATCTATTCCGTAATTCTGAAGGTTGATGAAAATACCATAAATAAATACAACCCAGAAGGTTGAAGTGGTAAAATCGGGTTTAAAACTACCCAGACTGAATTTATCGTGCAGGGATGCGATGTGAAACAACTGACCCGGACCTTCAGGCATTGAAAACAGTAATAGTACCGAACACACAATTGCGCCTGCAATAAGTATGATGCCCTGTATTGCATCTGTCCATAGCACTGCCTGTATGCCTCCCAATACTGAGTAGATCATTATGCTTATTCCGGTTATTATGATAATGGTCGCAGTATCCCATCCAATGGCAGTGTTGAGCATCATGGCCAGCAGGTAAAGAATTGTACCCGTACGCATTAGTTGAGTCAGAAGATACATCACTGAAGCATATATGCGTGCCCATTTTCCAAAACGCATCTCGAGGTATGTATAAGCCGATGGGCTGTTTACCGACCGGTATAACGGAACGAAGAACTTCACTGCCATATATGCTGCAAAGGGCAGTGAAAGACTGAATACAAATGGATTCCAATTGGTCTGATACGCCTGTCCTGGTAATGCGAGATAGCTTATACTGCTTACAAACGTGGCAAAAATAGACATGCCCACAATCCATGTGGGCATGTTCCTGTTTCCAAGTGTGAACGCAGTAGCATTCCTGTTCTTACGGTAAAAAGAACTGCCAAAAACAATTATTCCCGCAAGATAGATGAAAAATATTGCAATATCCGCAATTCTCATTCTGCTATCCGAACCTGTAATGCTTCTTTACGGCTTTGTGTATTTTCCACCTGCATTTCAAACCCTCGGGAAAAACTACAAGGTCTCCTTTCCCGAATCTAACAGGTTCTCCATTTTCAGGTGTAACGGTAACATCGCCTTCAAGAATATAACAGGTCTCCTTTTCATCATATTCCCATGGGAATTCCGATTCTTCCTTTGTCCATACCGGCCAGGAATGCACTCCCAGTTGCTTCAGTTTTTCTTCAGAAGGTTTTTCAACGTGAATCATATCAGTTATTATTTTAACTGTATCAAAAGTATCAAAATCGTTCAAATTTTAAATAAATGAAGGGAGGAATCAGATTCTTCTGATGTTAAAAGATATAATGGAAAAACACTATCTCGTTTTTTGATTTCTTCTATTAATTCATAACTAGAAGAGTCTTACTGTCCCATATGAAGAATTTACTTTAACTTCTGCCTGTGGCGATGGATTTTTACCAACAATTCCTTCGAGTTCTGAAGAAGTATTTCCGATAATTCTTTTTTTGACATTGAATTTATCTTCATCAACTTTGATTGAACCGTAAGAGGCTTTTCCTTCAAGCTTGTAGCTTACTGACTCGTCGATGCCTATTCTCACCCCGGTATATCTGGTATCAATATTTATTGATTCAAAACCTTCTGGCACATAATTTACATTTACTGAGCCGTAGCTTGCTTCGAGATTGAGTTTTTTGGCAAGTCTCTCTACGTTTATTGTTGAATAGCTCGACTCAATCACCATGTTGTTTATTTTATCAATTCTGTAATTGTCATATCCCGAAACGGCTACCAGTGAACTAATTTCACCAATGTTTAATTTTGAATATTTGCTATCGATAACTATTGCCTTTGCCAGAGGCATTTCGAATGCTGTAGTATATCTGAGGTATAGATCGAGCCATCCGGCTTCCTTTATCATACCTTTACCATAAGAAATTGATATTTTGTTTATCGGCTTTTCATCCTCTCTTGTGAGTTTTGTAACGGTAAGGTTCCCGTATTTGATATCCAGATTTACGAGACCTCTTATTTCGTCAATATCAGTATTGCCATACCTGTTGGCAAGGTCAAGTCCGCAATAATAGGGCATTTTTACCGTGTAGTTTATGCTGAATTTTCTTGAAGGGGTACCCCATCCCGAGAAACTGAATTTGTCGTCAATAACTGTTCTGGCAGATATTCGGTTATCACTTTCAGAGAACTCTACATTAATAAGATTAATGAGTTTTTCTGCCCTGCTTTTGTCGGGCATCTCTATGGTTATTTTAACATAAATATCCACTTTATCACTATCCCAGCTTGTAACAACAACATTACCGTATCTGTTGCTGATTTCAACAGTTGTATTTTTGTTTGCTGTGTATTCCTTTTTGAATTCCTTTGTAACTTCCTGCGAAATGGCAGGTAGTGCACAAAGGCTTATTGCTGTAATAACCAGCAACCATCTTTTAAATATTGGTGCTTTCATTTTTTTGTGGTTTTTGGTTTTGATTTCTAATTGATTTAAGCTGGTTGATAATATAAGATAACACTTCCACCTTTGCCTGGTAATGTTCAATCATGGCATTTATAATTCTCTCATCGTTAGGATTAGCTTTAAGATCTTTCTGGAGCTGGACATAAACCGAATCCATGCTTTTTATTTCCTGTTCAAGCATCTTCTTTTGCTCTGGATTGTCGCTGAGGTAATATGTGTCGAGTTCATCTTCCATTGATTTAACCTGACGAACGTAGTAGTTTTCGACCTCCCTGTACTCGGGCGAAACATCGCCAAGAGCCATCCTGTCTTTACCGGTACGGATAAAGTTATCCCAAACCCACAGTGACGACAGTGTGATAAGTACAGTAACCACAGCAGCTTTAAGCAGATACGGAACAATGCTCCTTCTTCGTGCCTGGGAATGGAGTCGTCTTTCGAGCTTCCATTCAAATCTTTCAAAGTGTCCTTCAGCAGGTTCTCTGTCGTCAAACAGATTTCTGTTTTCTCTGATTATGTCTTCTATATTTTTCATTTTCATAATTTTTTACTGGTTTTTCTTTAACTCGCTCAGGAGTTTCTGTTTTGCTCTTGAAAGCTGCGACCTTGATGTACTGCTTGAAATCGAAAGTATTTCAGCTATTTCATCATGGTCGTACCCTTCAATCAGATAAAGCGAAAGAATGATTCTGTAACCATCAGGCAGTCTTTCTATCGCTTTCTTAACCTCTTCCACCTTCGAATCTATATCATCCACATACATCGTTTCTGCGCTGCTGGTGTCTCTTATTCCCTGGTATGCCTCAATATCTTCAAAGATCATCTTCCTTCTGTTCAGGGCGTCAAGCGACCTGTTAATTACTATTCTCTTCAGCCATGCCCCGAAACTTACTGTTCCTGAGTATGTGTCAATCTTTTCAAATGCCGACAGGAAAGATTCCTGCATTATATCCTCAGCTTCCATTGTGTCGTTAACGATCCTCAGGCTCGTGTTGTACATCGCTTTGTAGTAAAGCTTGTAGATCTGAAACTGAGCCTTTTGATCCCCGTTTTTACACCCTTCGATAAGATCCTGGTGGATGTTCCTGTATGTTGCGTTTACATTATTCTCCATTTTATTGTTGAATCTGGGGCTGATATGTAAGGCTGCATCCACTTCCTGTCTTTTTCTGACATAAAGACGGACAAAAAATATGTGTGATGCATAAACATATCATTAAATTAATATAAAAAATTTATGATACTGCCCTGAATAATTTTGCCACTTTCATAATCCAGTTCCGAACCAAGCATGCTGTGGGGAATTGAGTATACAAGAAGCAGAATAAACGAGGCGAGGGCTGAATAAACAGGACGATCCTTTTTTCTGTTTGCAATAACTGCAATAATCCAGAAAATAAAAGCAATCAGAGTCTTATTGTCAGTAAGATCCCATCCAAATGGAATACCCGTCCAATATTCACCGAAAGCGTAATGCTGAACAACAGGTCCAAGTATCATTCCGCCAGCAGTTAGCAAGACAAGTGTCCATACCGAATATTTTTTATATGATGGGTGTTTAACCACACTCATAATTCCTGCTGCTGTGGAGAAAAGCATCGCTATAAACATCAGCATTATATGAGGTATCAGGATCCACCCGGGAACGGAACCTTTGAACCTCACCACCACAGGGTTGGCTTTATATAGTGTAAGCTTTCCGTTGCTGTCTGTTATTTCAATGTAATATTGCAGCTTTCCAGCTGGAGGTTGCTGGGGCAGGGAAGCAAAAAAGCCTTTGATCTCGCTGATACCGAAGATTTTGTTCATTACAAATGAATGAACTGGTATTACCATGTACCTGAAGTTCGTTTCAGTGTAAGGCTCCGTGGTTCTGAATCTTTTATAAAAGAGTTTTGCCGATACAGTTGAGTCGTATATTGCCAGCCTGACTACAGGTCTTTCATCAAGTCCCAGACTTCTGACCAGTTTTAATTTATAAAGTTTGCCATTAGCTGTTATCTCAGCTCTGGCAGGGTAGGTGGGACCGGTAAGACGTTGATAAATTGCTGCCGAAAGTGTAATTACTATTGCTATCAGCCAGACAAGAATATTTTTAATGCGTTTTTTCATTGTGTTAAAGCTGTATCAAAAGTTCAATTTTTTTACCGTCTCTTAGTACTTCAACAGTTATTGCATCGCCTCGTTTAAGCTGACTCAGGCGGAACATGTAATCTTCAATGTTATTGACAGGTTTACCGTTAATGGCGGTAATTATGTCTCCTTTTTTCATACCCCCAAGGTCGGCAGGTTTACCAGGTGTAACGAGGTCGGCTCTGAGTCCGTTTTTCACACTCCCTGTTATATCAGGCATTATTCCAAGCGTTACACCTCTTCGTCCCGGCATTCTGGAAATATTATTTACCGGACCAGCCTCACGGAAAGCAAGCCTGGGGGTATCGCATGCCAGCAGTGAGTCTATTCTGAAAATATAATCCGACACGCTTATCATGCCCTCGTAGTTAATTTTATCCGGGGTGTCACCAGGTGTATGATAATCAATATGAGCACCTGTTGTAAAGAATAGAACAGGAATATTTTTTGCATAAAATGAAGAGTGGTCAGAAGGTCCCGAACCTTCAGGCGTATAAACAGGTTTAATGAAGTTTGTATCAACAAGATAGCTGATCTTTTCTTCCAGATTCTGAGCGGTTCCTGTACCTCCCACCTGCATGCTACGGGTTTCCTTAAGCCTTCCTACCATGTCAAGATTAATCATTGCATTGATCTTTGCAAGTTCAACTGGCGGATTCTCGGTAAAATACTTTGAACCCAGCAGCCCTTTCTCCTCTCCTGTGAATGCAACAAATACGATACTTCTTTTGTGGCTTCCTTTAGTACCTGCTAACTTGCCTGCCAGTTCAATAAGCATCGCAACGCCCGAGGCATTGTCGTCGGCTCCGTAATGAACAGCTACAGTGTCGGGCATGCGACTTGAGGAATTTTTACCCCCTGAACCAAGATGGTCAAAATGAGCACCTACAATTATATATTCTTCTTTTAAGGCAGGATCCTCACCTGGCAGAACCATCACAACATTCCGGGTGATTCCTTTGTGTTTTATTATTTCAGTTCCTGCACTAATTTCTGTACCCGTCGCAAAACTTACTATCTTGCCCGATTCGCTGAGCTTTTTCTCGAGTGATGATATGTTATGCCCTGAATTTTCAAGAATTATATCTGCAATATTCCTTTTGACTCTTATTACCGGTATTCCTGCCGGTGAGTCTGTTACTGTAAGGGGTTCAAGGACATCATCCTTATCAAAAGCTTCTCCCGAAACCAGTATCACACCTGCAGCTCCAAGGTCTTTAGCCATTAATACTTTACTTCTGTCGCTGCTCAATGCTACCATTTCATCTGAAGGATTTCCGGCATCAGGGATATCTCTTAATACCATCACCCATTTGCCTTTAACATCAATGCCTGAGTAATCGTTTCTTTTGATGGAACCAGTGTTAATATTGAATCCATATCCGGCAAAAACTACTTCAGCTTTCAGCGAACCATTATCACTGAATGATGCAGGCAAGAAATCTTCACCGGAGGTAAATTCTTTGTCTCTGATTTTTAGAAAGTTATTTTTTCCGGGTTCGACTGAGACAATGATTTCAAATCTTTGAAATCCCTCATCAAAAAGAGGTTTCAGACCATAATTTTTTAACCGGTCTCTGATATAATAAGCCGCCAGACTATCGCCTGCAGAGCCGGTAAGTCTTCCTTTGAGCAGCTCTGAGGCGAGATAATTAATATGTTCCTGAAGCTCTTCACGGGTAATTTCATAATTCACCCGCTGCCGGGTGCAAAAGGCAATTAATAATGCCAGACTGACAACAACTACAATGGTTTTTAATTTCATCCCTGCAAAAAGTAAAATATATTTTCATTTGAATGAGTCAAAATTAATATCTTTTTCTGTTTGGCTCTCTTTTAATATTGTTAATAATAATCTGGTAATTATTTTAAACTCTAAAACCATTTCACCTTCCCCCCTGGGGGAAGGCAGGGAAGGGGGTCCTGGAAAGAACAAAAATCAACTTCACCTTCCCCCCTGGGGGAAGGCAGGGAAGGGGGTCCTGGAAAGAACAGAAACCACTTCACCTTCCCCCTTGGGGGAAGGCAGGGAAGGGGGTCTTGGAAAGAACAGAAACCATTTCACCTTCACCCCTGGGGGAAGGCAGGGAAGGGGGTCCTGTAAAAAATAAGGAGTTCGGTTGCCCGGTACTCCTTATTTAAAGTTCAATATTTAAATCCTCATGCTTATTATTCAAAAAGCCTGAATGTTTCCTTGATTCTTTCCATGGCTTCTCTGAGTTGTTCTTCGGTTATTACAAGGGGAGGTGCAAAACGGATAATATGTTCGTGAGTCGGTTTTGCGATAACGCCATTATCTTTCATCGCCAGACAAACATCCCATGCTGTTTTACCGTCTTTGGGTTTTATACCGACGGCGTTGAGAAGTCCTTTGCCCCTTACGAATTCTATCATGTCTGATTTTATTTCTGAAAACTCTTTGCGGAAAATTTTGCCCAGACGCTCGGCATTTTCAGGAAGTTTCTCGTTCTTAATGATTTCGAGGGAAGTAATTGCTACTTTTGCAGCAAGCGGATTTCCTCCGAACGTTGAACCATGCTCTCCTGGCTTAATTGTGAGCATAATGTCGTCGTCGGCAAGAACAGCTGATACCGGATAGACGCCACCGCCAAGTGCTTTTCCTAAAATTAGAATATCGGGCCTTACATTCTCATGGTCGCATGCCAGCATTTTTCCTGTTCTACCGAGACCTGTCTGTACTTCATCGGCTATGAAAAGGACATTCTTTGCCTTGCACATTTCGTAAGCCTTCCTGAGATATCCTTCATCAGGCACAACAACTCCAGCTTCACCCTGAATGGGCTCAACAAGGAAACCAGCAACATCGGGATCTTCAAGTGCTTTTTCAAGTGCACCCAGATCATTGTAAGGAATTATAACAAAACCCGGAGTATACGGACCATAATGATTCCTTGCATCCGGGTCGGTCGACATGGATATGATTGTAATAGTTCTTCCATGGAAATTACCGGCGCAACATATTATTTTGGCATTGTATTCTTTTATCCCTTTCTTCAGATATGCCCATTTTCTGCAAAGTTTCAAAGCTGTCTCGTCACCTTCGGCACCTGTATTCATTGGCAGAACCTTGTCATAACCGAAAAACCTGGTTATGTACTCTTCATATTCTCCAAGCACTGAGTTATAAAATGCCCTGGATGTAAGAGTGAGCTTTTTTGCCTGATTAACCAGGGTCTCAATTATTTTGGGATGACAATGCCCCTGATTTACGGCAGAATATGCCGAAAGAAAATCGAAATATCGCTTCCCTTCAACATCCCATACAAAAGGACCTTCACCTCTATCAAGTACTACTGGCAGAGGATGATAATTGTGGGCACCGTATTTTTCTTCTCGTTTAATGTAATCCTGAGTATTCATTTTATTGATAATTAAGAAGTTAATATTCTAAAAATTTTTAATTAACTAAGTATGTTTCAATGTGTTATAAAGGACTGAAATATAAAGATATGCCACTGTAAAAAACTTTATGCCTTAAGTTAACCGTGCCTTATCTGGCGGCTGGAAAAGGCAAATGATATGAACCAGACATTGCGGGGGAACCTGATCACTCCTTCAGGTATTTGAAAACATATTTCATAAAAATATTTCCCCATTCCGGACTTAATTTTTTAAAATGAATCTGCAATCTTACAAAAGAGTTTTCTTATTTCAAAATGAAGCAATTAAAATTATTCAGACTTTATCCTGTTTTCGCGGAAGATAAAGAACTTTAACGGCACTATTAATGCCCGAAGGCATAAGTGGGTCTCCTTTTTTATAATAGCGGTGTGTTGTGAAAGTCAGTCTGTTTGTGGGCCTTTTTTCTCCTCTTATCAACCATTCAGGCCATTTCCCGTTTTCCATTCCATCCCATGGTTCCTCTTCATCACCAATCAGCCTGTTTATCCATAGATTTGTTACTTCAACTTCAAGGGTATTTTCTTTTTCTTTCAAATAATCTGTGATCTTCAGCTCTCCCGGCGATGTCCATATTATACCTGCCAATTTGCCGTTCAGCTTTACTTTTGCCATTGAATTTGAAAGGTTTATTTTAATGAAATAATCATTTGCCTTTTTGTTAAGTTTCCCCTCAGGCATGCTGAAACTACATCTGTAAACTGCTGTCCCGGAGTAGTATCTGATGCCGGGTTCTGGTCTTTCTGTCCATTCTGAAATTGAGTCGAATGCGACTTCGCCGGGTCCACCCCATGAAGGATCAAAATAAACACTCCAGTTTCGGTCGAGACTGAAAAGCTCCTTCTTTTCAGGGAAATCATTCTCCGTGCCGGTTCTTATTCTGAAAGTAGCAGCATTGGTTTTATTGAACACAATGAAGAAACTCTGATAAGGTTCCAGTTTAATCGGAACTTCTGTCACCCATCCTCTGTAGAATATGTTTTTGAGCTTCCTGATATCTCCGGTTAATGGATCCCAGAGCTCTGCATCGTCTGAACCATCCCTGAAGTAACAGGTATCTGAAATAGTTTCATCTGTCCGGTTTGAAATAAAATATATCTCTTTCTCAGTCAATTTTTTATGATGCCATCTTATATTTCCCGATTTGCAGGTAAAATCAGGCTCCCTTCCAAGAACCCTCATCAGTGAAACCAGAGTCTCGTACGACGGATAAATGTCATAATTATAATCTGGTGAAGGGTTGTACGGTTCTTTAATATATTCTTCGAGTTTAAAAAGAGTCCCGTTGAGATATTTTATCTGGCTTTTGCCGACGCTCCAATTTATTCCCCAGATTGTTTCCGAAAGTTTTTTAACTTCTTTGTCGCATTCAGGATATTTTGCAAGTGATGGCGATTTCACAGGCATCCAGCCTGCAACTGTTGCCCCTGTCTTTAATAGTTCATTTATCTTTTCCAGTAATTCGGGTGTCATGGTGTTTAAACGTGGCAGTACAAGCAATGTATAGGATGCGCCTGATGGGAAAGTAACTCGCCCATTAACGACAAATGCATTTTTGATCAGGTATGACGGTGAACAGGCATCGAATGAGTAGCCTTTTTTATCGGGGATTGTATCGTTACCATCGAGTGCTGAAGCGGGTGGAACAAATACATTTGGTGCACCTTCAGGTGTAAGAAACAGAATATCGGCAGCTGACACACCCTGCATCAGCATTAGCTGACATCGTGAGAGATATTTATGGTATTCACCCACCAGTGGCCACCATGTCTGGCCGCGGTCCCAGTGCACACCGTAAGGACCCATTGTCATACCCGGCAGATATTTGCTGCCGTGGGGCTTGTGTGCAAAGGTGTGAAAGATAAACCTGTTTATTCCCATAGCAAGAGCCCAATCAGTCTGGTTTTTCATGTTACCAGGATACATTTTCCATGCTTCAGTACGGTCGGCAGTAAAGGCTTCTGCAGCAATTACGGGTTTACCTGTAACATGTCCTATCGATGTTGCCTCTATGCAGCTAAATGATGAATTGAACCCATGTCCTTTTGTCCAGAACTCTCCCATAGGAATGTCGGCTATAGCTCCGAGATCAAAGTCTGATGCAGGATTCATGTCGTAGGGCTCTAT
>Ga0116188_1000221_pt1 | contig 64599 bp, 54 predicted proteins | sample AD_JPNTR2_MetaG_FD_89807 | JGI IMG/M metagenome (GOLD analysis project Ga0116188, IMG submission 89807) | Active sludge microbial communities of municipal wastewater-treating anaerobic digesters from Japan - AD_JPNTR2_MetaG | ecosystem: Engineered > Bioreactor > Anaerobic > Digestate | place...
GGGGGGATTTAACCGTTCGCCCGCCCGCCGGTGAGCCCCGAGCCCAGGCCGGTTAATGCAGCCCAACTTTCATGTAAAGCACTACCATCATCACCAGCGAAGTATAGACCTTTATGCGCCAGAGGATTTTTTGCCTATAACGAGATATTCTTGCTGTTTTTTAGGGTACGCTCTCGGGCGGCTCATGAGCCGCCCCTACAATCCTTAATCGGGGACGGGATAACAAGAAGGGGCTGTCCTTTTGAGTCAGCCCCAAACCCGTCCCGGAAAACAATACAAATATAGTATTTAGAGAAAAATGCATCGGCTAACAAACACATGTTCCTCACCAGTTAGAGGTGAGAAACTGGGACCCTGGGGACGGTCCTCTCTGTCCCACATATTATGCTCAAGGCAAAGTGGGACAAACAGGTACGTCCCTGTTGTCCCACAAGATATGCGGGCGGGCGTGGAAGCCCGCCCCTACGGTTAATTCCGATACAGAACAGGGGTTTACAGTTTTTCGCGGAAGAGGCGGTTGAGTTCCTGCGGATCGGCGCGTCCCCTGGTCATGGCCATTACTTTCCCCACCAGGAAGGCCAGCGCCTTTTCCTTCCCTTTGCGGTAGTTCTCCACGGCATCGGGGTTTTCAGCGATGACCTGCTCCACCAGCGGCAGCAGCGACTCTTGGTCAGATATTTTGCCCAGGCCGCGCTGCTGCACCAGCTTCCGCGGCGAGACGCCGCTTTTTACCATCTCCGCCAGGAGTTCTTTGGCCACGGGGCGGTTTATCTCGCCGGCATCGAGCAGCTCCAGAAGCTCCACCAGCATGGCCGGTGAAATCTCATCAGCCCTCTTCCCGCTTTCGCGCAGCCGGTAAACCAGGTCCCCCTGGACCCAGTTGACAAGGTTGCGGTAGTCGCGGTAGCTCTCCGCCGCAGCTTCAAAAAAGTCAGCCAGTTCGCGGGTGGCGGTGAGCATAGCCGCTTCATCGTCCGAAAGATTGAAGCTCTCCCGCAGGCGCTGCCGCCGTTCCCGGGGCAGCTCGGGGAGCTGCTCCCTCATCGCTTCAATATAGGAGCGCTCCAGGATCAGCGGCGGCAGGTCCGGATCGGGGAAATAGCGGTAATCGGCGGCCTCCTCCTTTTTCCGCATGACCACGGTGGCCTTGCGGTTGTCATCCCAGTGGCAGGTGGCCGTGAATAGCTCGCCTCCATCGGCGAGGATTGCGGCCTGCCGTTCAGCTTCATAATTCAAAGCCTGCTCCACAGCCCGGAAAGAGTTCAGGTTTTTGACTTCCGTCCGGATGCCCAGCCCGGCAGAGCCGGCCGGGCGCAGCGAAATGTTGGCGTCACAGCGCAGGGAGCCCTCTTCCATCTTTACATCGGATACCCCGGTATAGAGCAGCAGCGTGCGCAGCTCCTCGAGAAACAGGCGCGCCTCCCGTCCCGAATGGAGCTCCGGGGCGGTGACAATTTCCAGCAGCGGCACCCCGGCCCGGTTGTAGTCGACCAGGGAATAGGCGGCGCTCATGATGGAGTCGCCGGCATGGATCAGCTTGCCGGCCTCCTCCTCGAGGTGGACCCGCTGCAGGTTGACCCGGCGGCTGCCCGTGGGAAAATCTACTTCCAGGTATCCTCCCCAGGCCAGCGGCTGCTCGTTTTGGGAAATCTGGTAAGCCTTCGGAAGGTCCGGGTAGAAATAATTTTTCCTGGCAAAGACACTTTTTCCCTGCACCCGGCAGTTCAAGGCCAGGGCGGCCCTGACGGCATATTCCACGGCGCGGCGGTTCAGCACCGGAAGAGTACCCGGCAGCCCCAGGCAGCCCGGGCAGCAGTTGGTATTCGGTTCGGCTCCGAAGGCTGTGCTGCAGCCGCAAAATATTTTTGAGCGGGTCTGCAGCTCCACATGGATCTCCAGGCCGATAACAGCTTCATATTTCATCGGTAAACCTCCTTCTATGACCCGGAGGGGGAAAGCTGCGGGCGCAGCGGTTCCGGGCCGCGGCTCTGCTCCAGAAAATGCGCCGCCCGGAAAAGAATCTCCTCCCGGAATGGCGCCGCCGTCAACTGCACCCCGATGGGCAGCCCGCCGCTGTCAAATCCGTAAGGAACAGAGATGGCGGGCACTCCGGCCAGGGGCCCGTGGAGGATGCAAATATCGGCGTGGTACATGGCCAGGGGATCGTCCAGCTTTTCTCCCAGCTTGAAAGCCGTCGTCGGGGTAACCGCCCCCAGCAGGAGATCGAAACGCTTGAAGGCGGACTCGTAATCACGGCGAATCAGGGTCCGCACGCGCATCGCCTGCATGTAATAGGCTTCGTACCGGCTCTCGCAGAGGATATAGGTGCCCAGGAGAAGGCGCCGTTTTACTTCAGGGCCCAAACCTTCACCCCGCGACCGGCTGTACATCTCATTTATATTCTCTCCCGCCGCGCTGCGGCCAAAGATTACTCCATCAAAGCGGCCCAGGTTTGAGGAAGCCTCGGCGGCGCAGATAAGGTGATATGCTTCCAGGGAGGCGCCGGTATGCGGCAGGGAGACCTCTTCCACCACAGCCCCGTTATCCGCCAGGTTTTTGGCGGCCTTCTGAATTGCGGTGATGATCTCTGCGTCAAAATGATCGGGCACATTTTCCACCAGCAGCCCTACCCGCAGCCCCTGAACCCCTTTCGGGAGAGCGGCCAGGTAGGAAGGAACAGCTTCATCTGAAGTGGTGAAATCTGCCCTGTCCTGCCCGGCGATCAATTCCAGGAACAGCGCGGCATCGGCTGCGGTCAGAGCGAACGGACCGGCCTGATCCAGCGAGGAGGCCAGCGCGATTAGCCCTGCGCGGGATACCCGGCCGTATGTAGGCCGCAAGCCCACCACGCCGCAGAAAGCTGCCGGATGGCGGACAGAGCCCCCGGTATCCGAACCCAGCGCCAGCGGAGCCGAGCCTGAAGAGACGGCCGCGGCGGAGCCGCCGCTGGAGCCCCCGGGAACGCGCGAAAGATTCCAGGGATTGCGGGTGGGGAAAAAAGCCGAGCTTTCGGTGGAAGAGCCCATGGCGAATTCATCAAGATTAGTTTTCCCAAGAAGGGGCATGCCCGCGGCGCGGGCTTTTTGGACCACGGTGGCATCTTCCGGAGGAATATATTGTTCGAGAAAGCGGGAGGCACAGGTGGTCCGCACCCCGCAGCTGCAAATATTATCTTTTACCGCCAGGGGAACTCCAGCCAGGGGATGCAGCGCCTCTCCCCGTTTCCGCTTCTCATCCACCGCTTCCGCTTCGGCAAGAGCCGTCTCCGGGGTCCGGGTAATATAAGCCTGAACCAGCGGCTCCACCTCGCCGGCGCGCTCAATAAAACTCTGAGTTACCTCTACCGCGCTGACCTCTTTTTTCTGCAGCAGCCGGCTCAGCTCCAGCGCCGTCATCTCGAACAGTTTCATCGGACCGCTCCTTTCGGCAAATAAGATCCGGCCTGGTTAAACATCTTCCGGTTCATCCCCGGCAATGCGGGGAACATGAAAATACTGATCGCTGCGGTTGGCCGTGTTTCCAAAGACATGCTCCGGGGACAGAGAAGCTTCTACTTCGTCTTCCCTAAAACGGGCCGGCAATGCAACCGGATGAACGGTAGGCTCAACCCCGGTTGTGTCTATATCTTGAATCCGGCGCAACACTTTAAGCAACTCATTCAAATGGCGAGCAATCTCCTTCTTTTCTGCAGCTTCCAGGTGGAGGCAGGCCAGGGCACAGAGCCCGTCCAGTTCCTGTTCAATTTCCGGCTCAACAGACATGATTTACGCCTCCTGCTATTATCCAGATTTGGGTATACATGAGCGGACTAATCCGGTAAATGAAATTTCCCCTGTATTATACATTATTGCGGGCAATCAATAAAGGGACGTAGCCTGCGGGGCTAATCCCTTAATCGGACAGCGGGTCGGGATGGACAATCGCCCTGCAGTTGAACCTTTCTTCCAGCCTGTCCTGAACCAGGTGCGTGATCTCGTGTGCCTGGTGCAGGCTGATACCACCGGCCACTTTGATGTGCATTGACACCGACTTATACATGCCGTAGTCGTGGACCTCCAGGTCGTGAACATCCATTACCCCTTCCACGCCCAGCGCTTCTTCTTCAAGGCTGCCCAGCAGCTCCGTGGAAGGGGTGATCCCGATAAGCTTATCCCCGGCGCTGTAGGCGATCTCACCGCCGGTATATATAATAAAGCCGGCCACGATAAAGGCGCTTACCGGGTCGATCCACCCAATGTTAAGATAGCCGCCGCAAACGGCAATGAGAACCAAAAACGAGGTGAGAGCGTCACTGCGGTGATGCCAGGCATCGGCAATCAGCGCTTCTGAACCGATGAGCCTGCCGAGATTGCCGGCAAAACGATACATGAGCTCCTTGACCAGGATAGATCCGAGGGCTACAGCGACAGCCGCCGCGCTGGGCTGCATGGCCACTCCCCCGGCCAGGCGCCTGTAAGCATCCCAGATAAAGCCAATGCCCACCCCGACCAGGGCTACAGCCACGGCCAATCCGGCCAGGTATTCAACACGCCCGTGGCCGTAAGGATGTTTCTTATCGGGCCCTTTGCTCGATATTCTAAAGCCGATGATCACCACAATGGAAGTGACGATGTCAGAAGCGGTATGCACCGCGTTGGCCAGCATGGAGACGCTGCCGGTGGCGATGCCGGTAACAAATTTTAGCAGAGCCAGCACAGCATTGCCCATAATGCTGACCCAGCCGCCGATATAACCGAGACGCAGTCTTTCCTCCGGCAGGCTAATATCCCTGCCGCCGGCAGCGGCTTTTACCAGGGCCTCATCAATTAATTTCATGATCCATAATCCCCCGCTAAAAAAATGGCTTTTTGTCCCACCGGTTGGATATAGCTTACCGGCTGCTAAAAAGCCCGGCTTCACCGGTTGCCCGGCAGCCTGTTCTTTTCTAATATACTATGCCGCGCCGGATAACTCAACACAATATTTTTTATTGTAAATCATTCCCAGTAGCATATTAACCGGGCTGCCGCTGCCTCCTTATAGCGTTCCCGCCGGGGGGAAAAATAGAATTAACGCATCTAAGGTGGTGAAATAGATGGGCACTGTGGTAATTGTGGGCGGAGGCACTGGCGGGGCTCCGGCGGCACGTTCCTTAAGAAGAAAGCTCGGCCCGGAGCACCGGGTGATTATAATTGAAAAAGAGAAGATGCCGGCAAACCTGGCCGTGTTACCGCTTTACGCCGTGGGGAAAAAAGGAAGGCGCCAGGTTTTCCGGAATCGCTCTCTGCTAAAGCGCCATGGAGTCGAACTAATCGCCGGGCAGGTGCAGAAAATAGATCCGGCGCAAAAAAAAGTATACACCGGCCAGGAAGAGATCGGCTACGACCTGCTCCTGATCGCCGCCGGAGCGGAGCTTGACCGGAGCCGGCCCCTGGGAATGGCCGGGGCAGGTTTCGATCTGCAATCTTTTGCCGGGGTTGATGAGATGCGCGCCGCGCTGCCGCATTTTCAAGGCACCGAGATAGCCATTGTCGTTGCCTCCACCAATATTAAATGTCCCGGCGCGCCGTACGAGTACGCCCTGCTGCTTGAAAACTGGTTTTACCGGCAGGGACGAAGCCGCGATATCAGCATCACTGTCTATACCCCGGAGAAAGCCCCCTTGATCATGTTTGGGGAGAAAACATCCGGGGCCATCGCCGGGCTGCTGCTGAAAAGAAATATCCGCGTTCACCCGGAAGCCCATGTCAGGCTGGTTGATCCCGGCAAGAAAATGATTTTTCTCGAGAATGACAGCTTTCCTTACGATATGCTGCTTTATTATGCCGCGGCAGCTCCGCCGCCGTTCATCCGGGATAGCGGACTGGGCGGAGAGGAGGGCTGGCTGAAGACAGACCGGCATACCATGGCGCTGCAGGGGATGGAAGATATCTACGCTGTTGGTGATGTCACCCAGGTAGCCACCCCCTCCGGAGAAGCGCTGCCCAAGTTGGGAGGAGTAGCCCACCTGCAATCGTTTGTCGCCGCCGCCAATATGGCCGGCTTGCTAAAGGGTGAAAATCCGGGCCGCGCCTACAGCGGATTTGCGGCATGAATTATCGAAACGGGAAGGGGGGCCCTTCCCTTTGCCGGCAGCTTCTATAAAGAAGCAATCAATTTTTTGCCCATGCCCTTGAGCAGGTTCTGGAGCCCGCTAAAAACCCTTTTCTCGGAACGGTGGTGGCTGCGGGATCACAGCTAAAGGAGCGCCGCCGCAGCGTTGACGAAGGCCTGGAAAAGGAGATTCGACGCCGGATGCTGCAGGGACTCGGGATGCCACTGCACCCCGATAAGAAAAGGAAGATGGGGATCTTCCAGGGCTTCGATGACTCCGTCGGGCGCAACCGCCGCCTTTTTCAGCCCCGGGGCAATGGCGCCGGCGGCCTGGTGATGGAAGCTGTTGACCGCGATGTGCCCTTCACCCAGGATTTCCGCCAGGCGAGTTTGGGGAAGGATCTCCACGCTGTGGGAAGGATAAGTGCGGGGGCCTTTCTGCAGGTGCTGCATAGAGCTTGTCCCGGAAAGATCCTGGATCAGTGTCCCGCCCCGGAGAATATTTAGTATCTGCAGGCCGCGGCAGATCCCGAAAACCGGTAAATTCCGGGCCAGCGCCGCTTTTGCCAGGGCATATTCCCAGGCATCGCGCTGCGGATCAGTTTCATCTAGAAGCGGGTGAGGATCTTCTCCGTAATAGAGGGGCGCCAGGTCGCCGCCGCCGCTTAGCAGCAGGCCCTGCAGAGAGCCAATCAAGGCGCCCGCAGCTGAGGGATCCATGGGAGGGATAAGGAGCGGCAGCGCTCCCGCCTCCTCGATCCTGCAGCAGTAGCCATCCGGCAGCCAGAACCGGCTGCGTTTGTAATCCCGGTTAACGGTGATCCCGATAAGCGGCCTCTGTTGCGCTGCTCCGGTCACGTTTTCACGCTCCTTTACAAAAATTAAAAACCGCCCCGGCCCAAGAAGGCGGTCATTCCAAAATCTCCGGGCAGTTGGTGAGAAGCTAGAATTCTATCAGTCCAAGGCTGATCCGGAGAGCCTCATCAATTTTTGACATGATCCGATCATCCAGTTCGGTTATTTTCTTCTGCAGCCGCTGCTTGTCGATGGTCCGGATCTGCTCCAGCAGCACCACGGAATCGCGATCGAGATTATAATCCGCCGCGTTAATCTCCACATGAGTCGGCAGCTTGGCCTTGTCGATCTGGGAAGTTATCGCCGCTACAATAACCGTAGGGCTGTAACGGTTGCCCACATCGTTCTGAATAACCAGGACTGGACGCAGCCCGCCCTGTTCGGAGCCGACAACGGGACTTAAATCTGCAAAAAATATATAGCCTCGTTTAACCTCCACCGGCTTCACTCTCCACTGACCAGCTCTTCCAGAATCCTGCCGGCCTCGTTTTCAGCGTAGATTGCCTCCTTGGAAAGGGCCAGGTTGATCTTGGCCATTTCGAGGTAGCCCTGCTGCATCCGTTCGCGGATCTGTCTTTTTTTCCTCTCCTGCAGATAGAGTTTCATCGCTTCGCGGATAAATTCACTGCGCGTTCTCTTTTCCAGCGCCACAATCCCATCCACTTCGGTCAAGAGATTTTGCGGCAAACTGATCATGATCCTTTTTGTCTGCGCCATGATGCCAACTGCCCCCTTCAAAAATAGTAATGAAAATCAGGCCTTATCGCTTCCACATGAGCTATTATACGGTATCGTTTAATAGTTATGCAGCTTGCCAAGGAAAAAGAAGCTTAAACCGGCAACTACTAGATTATTTTGGTTACGGCTCTTCTTCTGCGGGCCGTCCCTCTTTCAGGTAACAGCGGGGCACCCTTTTACCCACATGGCAAAGCAGTTCATAATTTATTGTCCCCAAAAGCTGCGCCACCTCTTCAACGGCAATGCAACTAGATTCCTGGCTTCCGTAAAGGACTACCTCGTCACCCCGGGCCACACCGTCGATATGGCTCACATCGATCATCAACTGGTCCATGCAGATACGCCCGACGACAGGAGCCCGCCGGCTGCGCACCAGCACTTCGCCCCTGTTGGAGAGGCGGCGGTGATAGCCGTCGGCATAGCCGGCGGGGACAGTGGCAATAAGAGATCTTCCTGCCGTGCAGTAAGTCCTTCCGTAGCCAAGCGGTGTTTGCGGGGGAACCTCTTTTATAAAGACAATTTTGCTTTTCAAAGACATCGCCGGCCGCAGCTTTACCGCCCCATGGTTTCGCATCCACGGGGCCGGGTAGCAGCCGTAAAGTGAGATCCCGATCCGGACAAGGTTATACCGGGATTGCGGGAAAAGCACGGCGGCGGCGCTGTTGGCGGCGTGACAAAAAGAGAATTCTATGCCCTGCTCACGGGCGGCGTCAATTACGCCGTCAAAAAGATGCAGCTGCCGGGCTGTATATGCCCTGGCGCTGTCATCGTCCTCATCGGCGGAAGATAAATGAGTAAAAATCCCTTCCAGCTTCAGGCCCGGCAGGCGGGAGACGGCGGCGATAAAGCCGGCTGCATCAGCCGCAGAGACGCCGACTCGCCCCATCCCGGTATCGATTTTCAGGTGGACCGGTAGAGGCCGCCCATCCGCCCGGCAGCGGCTGCTGAAAAGCCGGGCCGTATCCAGGTCGAAAAGAGCCGCTGTCAGGTTGTGCTCTAACAGAAGCGGCGCAGCGGCAGGATCGGTGTAGCCGAGCAGGAGAACCGGGGCCTCGATCCCGGCCCGGCGAAGTTCCAGCGCTTCTCCAACCAGGGCCACGGCCAGGTATGAAGCTCCCGCCCGGAGAGCCGCCCGGGCCACCTCCACGGCGCCATGGCCGTAGCCGTCAGCTTTAACCACCGCCATGATCTGCACGCCCGGACCGAGCAGGCGGCGAAATTCGCTCACATTATGCTCGATGTGGTCGAGGTTTATTTCCGCCCGGGTTGGCTGAAGGTAAAAATGGGAAGTCAATGAAACACTCCTATCAAGCCTTCAAATATAGAATAAAGCAGCCAGGCAAGCAATACTCCGGGTATAGAATAAGTTATTCAACAGCAACAGCTTTATTCCTGCTGCAGATATTCTGCCAAATTTTATAGACAGCCATGCCGGCCTGCCGGGCAAACCAGCTAACTGAGCAGGGAGGCGCCCCAGTAATCTGGAACAGTGGAAATGATCCGGCAGCGGATCCCCGCGCCGGCAAAGGCGTCCTGCAATGCGGCGGAAATCAAGTTTTCCCGGGGATCTTTATCCCCGCGCTCAAACCAGAAAGCGATGATCGAAGGGCCGGCGCCGCTAATGGCGGCGCCGCCCGCTCCGGCGCGGCGGGCCGCGGCCATGGCCGCTTCAGATCCCGGAATAAGACAGCAGCGGTAAGGCTGGTGCAGCCGGTCTTCCGTGGCCCAGCTGAGAACATCTTCTTTCCCGGTAGAGAGGGCGGCGGCGAGGGCGGCGGCGCGGCCTGCGTTGAAAACGGCATCACTGAGCGGCACCTGCTCCGGCAATACGCGGCGCGCCGCCTGCGTAGCCAGGGTAATTTCGGGCACGGCCACCAGGAGGCGCAGCCCGGGGGCGGTTGGAACTTTAAATGTGCGCAGCTTCCCCCGGTCGCAGCAGCTGATGACCATCCCCCCATAAATCGCCGGCGCCACATTATCAGGATGCCCTTCCATCTGGGCGGCCAGCTCCAGAATTTGCTCGCGGCTTAGCGGATTCGGCAAAAATGCATTTGCGGCAATCATCCCACCGACTATGGCGGCGGAGCTTGAGCCGAGCCCGGAGCCTGCGGGGATGCGATTAAGCTGCCGCAACTTCCAGGAGGGGGGCTTTATCCCGGCTGCCTTAAAGAGAACGCCGGCAGCCCGGAGCGAGAGGTGGTTTTCATCCCGCGGCAGCAACGCCGCTCCTTCTCCCTTGATCTGCACCTCGGAGATGGGTCCTGCGGCCACGGAAAGGGTCAGCTCATTGTATATTTGCAGCGCCAGGCCGATAGCATCAAATCCCGGTCCGAGATTGGCGCTGCTTGCAGGGACCTTCACCTTTACTTTTATTTCCCTATTTATTGCCATTTGCTAAACCCCCATCGTTCCTGACTGCAGGTACCGGCTGCGAAAATAAAATCCCCCTAAATCCCCCTTTAAAAAAGGGGGACTTAAAAACTATCCCTTTCATGTACAATCATCCGGCTTTAACCGTCTGACTTCTGACCTCTGACTTCCGACTTCCAAAATGGCGAGGCCGGCCTCGCCATTTTGCAGGTGAGCTAAGCCAGGACGCGAAAGACGCCCGCATCCGGCTGAATTGACGGGAGCCGGAGAGCCTTTTCCAGGGAACGGTTAAAACGCTCTTCGCTTACATCGTGGGTAACAAGGACAATTTCGGCAATGCCGTTCTTTTTGCGCTTCTGAATGATCATGTCCAGGCTGACTCCCTCGTCTCCAAACACGGTGGCCAGGGCGCCAAAAACCCCCGGACGGTCCTGCGCCAGGAAGCGCACATAAAAGCGCGAGTTGAGAACGGAGACAGGCAGCAGTTTCGTCTTCCCCAGGTTGTTCGCATAAAGACCTTTGTCAGCCCGTTCATAGGAGCGCACGGCGTCAATAATATCGGCCACCACTGCGCTGGCCGTGGGAAGAGCGCCGGCGCCGCGCCCGTAAAACATGGCTTCGCCGATAAGATCTCCTTCAATAAAAAGAGCGTTAAATTCATCGTGGACCGACGCCAGCGGGTGCGCCAGCGAGACCAGCGCCGGGTGAACCCGCAGAACCAGGCCGCCGGGCTTCTCCTCTCCGATAGCGAGAAGCTTGATCGTGTAGCCCAGCTCCCTGGCATAGTGAATATCGGCCCTGGTGACATTTTTAATCCCCTCGATGGAAAGTTCGCCGGGGTCAACCGGGCAGTTGAAGGCAATACCGGCCAGGATGGCCAGCTTATAGGCGGCGTCTCTTCCTTCAATATCGCTGGAGGGATCTGCCTCGGCAAAGCCCAGCTTTTGAGCCCGGGCCAGCGCCTCCTGGAAATCCATGTCATCGCAGGACATCCGGGTGAGGATATAATTGGTGGTGCCGTTGATAATTCCGATGATGCATTTGATCCGGTTGGCCACGAGGCAGTGTTTCAGGGGGCGAACCAGGGGGATGCCTCCGCCGGCGCTCGCTTCATAGTAAATATTCCGCCCGCAGCGGCGGGCCAGCTGCAAAAGCTCCCGGCCGTGCTGCGCCATTAGATCCTTGTTCGCGGTGACGACATCTTTGTTTTCTTTCAGGGCTGCGCTGATGAGAGTGCGCGCCGGCTCGATCCCGCCCATAAGCTCCACCACTACGCTGATGGCAGGATCTCTGATCACCACATCGGGGTCGGTGGTATAGGTTTGGGGAGGCAGATCCACTGCCCGGCGGCGTGAAGGGTCCCGCACCAGCACTCGCTGCAGCGTGAGATTAATATCAGTTTTGCCGGCGAGCAGCTCTCCATTGCGCTCGATGATCTGGGCTACGCCGCCCCCCACGGTACCCATCCCCAGCATGCCGATTTTAACCGCTTTTCCAAAACTCAAACCCGGACTTCCCCCTTTTCATATTTCCGCTCATTATACCATATCGCCTTATGCTTGTCCGGAAAATAATGAAAAAAACCGGTGCAAAACACCGGTCTGGTCAAGGACTTTCACTAATTCAATTATTCTATACCGGCTCGATCGGACCATTTGGAACCAGATCATCCTGCGGCGGGAAAGGCGGCCAATCCGGCTCGAAATCGGGGCATTCCGCCTCCACCTGGGTGCAGAAGTCGGGTTCGGGGCAGAAACCGTAAGAGGGAACGAGCAGCTGCACCAGGGCGACCAGTTTAATCAGGATCAGCTTGCCGATACAGCAGGTAACCTCCTGCGGTCCCGATACAAAGCACTCGAAGCAATCGAGGAATACTTCACACTGGACAAAGAGCCGCGGGTCAAAGATGCGGTCGCTCAAGATCACCGTCCTTTCGAAGAATATCGGCGGACTGGTGAAAAACTTCTGCCCCGCCTGATCGATAAAAGCAAAGCGGAAGCGGTAGAAGAACGAGACCCTGGCGCGATTCGTGTTCGGTATTTTTTCACATGTGAAGGGGTGCTTGTCATCAATCACCAGTTCGGCATCAATGCACCAGACATCCTCGATCTCACCCGAAGCGATACTGCTCAGATCGGTGACCTCTTCGTTGGTTTCAACCTGCTTGCAGGATTCGTAGACCTTCTCCGTTTTAATGCAGACAATCTCCAATCCATTACGTTGCAGAAGCGCATCCATTTCGGCTTCACCCATTTCGCCCAGTTCGGGCGGTACCGGGCGGCGATAAAGTTCCCCGCCTTTTTTCCGGTGGTAGCTGCCGGGATAGCCTGTTTTTTTACTACATCCCATCATCCAACCCTCCTTTACGCATTGATTGATAGATGAGCAATATACAAAAATCATTGGTTCTGCTCAATGACATAGTATGCATTCCCCTTAAGAAGGTGATATTGATAAGACTACAATACTCTTTTTTTCTTCAGCCTTCCCCCTTACCCCGGCGGGCTTTGTTGCTTCTCAATTTCCCCAGGAGGGCATATAAATTAAATAATTCAGGATCAGGCGGGTGAAGATGATGCCCTTTTATCCCGATGAGCGCTTACAGGAGTGCCCCTGCTGGCTGGTCTCCGGCGATCAGCAGCATCTTATTTTTTCCGGCTCCGGGGGAGAGCTAATGCTGCAAAGAGGAACCGGCGGAGTCTGGGATGAACCCCGCCGCCTCGCGCAGCGGGGAGAAAAATATTGTGCCGCTTTGGACAGCAACCGCCTTCCCCACCTGGTGATCATGGATCGCGGCAGCTTTTATCACCTCATCCTCGCGCCGGAGCAGGAAGAGAAGCCACCCGCTCTATTTTACCGGGACGAAAGCAAGGAGTGCTGCCATTTCCTGCTAACAGGCGATAGGAAAGGAGCACTCCACTTTATCTGCCTTGCGCTTGACTCCGCCGCGAAGGGCTGGTGGCTGCTGCACCACCGTTTTTCCGGCAGCTCCTGGGAAGAGCCGCGGGTGATCGACTTCGGCAGCGGCACATTAAAAAATTACGGGGACCTGGCCGTCGATGCCCGCAATTGCCTGCACCTGTCCTACCGTATTGCCGGCGCCGGGCAGGCCGGTCTCTACTACCGTTATTTTGATCCCGAAAGCGGCTACTGGAGTAAAGCTTTCCCTCTCTCCGCTTCTTCCGCCGTGGATTATCCATCCATCGCCGTAGATGAGAAGCAAAACCTGCACGTGCTCTGGAGGACTTTTCTCGAAGGGAAGTATTATATTTATTACCGCTTCATGGGCGGGCCCGGCTGGAAAACAGGCGGCTGGAGGCCGGAAACTGCAATCTCACCGGGCCTGGCTGAACCTCCTTTCCCTTATATTTCTTATCATTCCGGGGATTTGTTCATCGAATGGCTGGAGGGCGGCACTCTCAGGCGGTACCGTTTTAGTGACGACCAGTGGGAGAGGACTTCACCGCTCCATTTTGAAAATCCGCTCCTGATCCGCAGCAATTCTTTCAGTCTTGAAGGAAGCCCGCTGAATTACTGGATCCTCGTGGAAGGCGGCGGGACGGCAGCAGGCGCGCCTCTCTCCAGCTTTCTCCCGGCGGCTGAGGATAACCTTGACGGTGACTTCAACAGGCTGCACCGCTACTCAGACAAGTTGATCGGCCGGATCTCGGATCTGTCAACAGCCAAGGAGCGGCTGGAGAGGGAGGTAAAAAAAAGAAGTAAAGAGATGCTCCTTTTCTCCCAGCAAAGCGAGAGAACCATGCGCCAGCTGCGCAAGAGCCTGGATGATAAAGACGCCGAGATAAAAAAAATTCAGGAAGACTTTGACCGGATTATTGGAAACATGAAGCAAAAAATCGAGCAGGGCAGCAGACAGAGGGAGGCGGAGAGGAAGCGCTACCTCGAAGAGCTGCAGGAATTAAAAAAAGAGCGCCGGCAAATTGAGAAGATCTTGCAGGAAAAAGAGAAAACCATCTCCAGGCTGGAGGCGCGCATTCGCGAACAGCATTACCGGATTGAAAAGCTCAGCGAAGAAAACGAAATGCTGTTGGCCAAAACAGCGGAAGGCTGGAGCATAAAAAAATTTTGGGAGAGGATTGCCCTCCACAAAAAACCATCACGTTGATATCGTTTAAATGTTATAGTTTTTTAACAAAAGCGGTGCGGTCAAATTGCCAGGTCAATGCTGGCAGGAAATCCTTCAGGTTGACATAATTATTGCATTCGGTTAATTGTTAAAGAACAATAACACTTTTAATAAAGGAGGATTTCCATGAACAGACCGCGACAATTCAAAAAACGCTTTACCATTTACCTGCTTGCCGCGCTGCTGATCCTGGCCCTGGCTTTTCCCGCCGTTGCCGGAGCATATGTGGCCCGCTCTTCGGGTGGAGCCATCCCCGGCTACGGCATGGCCCGTTCACAACCGCAGTACAAGAGCAGCCCGGCAGCCCCCTCTCATCCCTCTCCCCAGCCTGAAGAGCCGGCCGGCCCGGTAGAGCCTGCGCCCACCGTGCCGGTTTCACCCCCGTCAAAACCGGCTTACAATTACAATGGAGGCTCTTACGGCCGGGCCCGGTCGGGCAGCGGAGGCTATAGCGGCTGGTCGCCGCCGTCATCACCGTCAAATCCGGTTACGCCGCCGGCGCAGCCGGAAGAACCGGAAAAACCGGCAGATCCTAAACCGCCTGTAACACCGCCGCCTGCCGGGGGAGACTCGGTAACCTTAAGTCCGCAAGAGCGGGAACTTTTTGAACTGGTCAACAGCGAAAGGGTGAGCCGGGGGCTGGCTCCGCTGCAGCTGAACACCCAGCTTACATACCTGGCCCGCCTGAAGAGCCAGGATATGGCCGATCTGAACTACTTTGCCCACGAATCTCCCACCTACGGCCGCTCCGGGGACATGCTTAGAAATGCAGGATTCAAGTTCTCCCTGGCCGCGGAAAATATCGGCATGGGCGGCAGCATCAAGGCGATCTTTAACGCTTTCATGAACAGCTCGGGACACCGGAGCAAGATCGTGGGCTCCCGCTACACTCATACAGGTGTTGGCGTAGTCTACAAGCCGGGCCGGGGCTACCTGGTAACCCAGCTGTTTGTCGTGCCCCGCTAAGGCGGTAGGCGAAGCGGTTTTAAATCGGGGCTCAATTGGTAGGGGCGGGCTTCCACGCCCGCCCTTTGTATAGTGACAGGCATGCCGGCCCGAATCAAGCCGGTTAACACAGCCAGCTTTCGCCGCCAAGATGACAGTAGCAATTTTAGCAAATCCAAAAGGCCACTGCGCCTACTAGGACGCGGCATGATTATGCATAGAGAAGCGATTTTTCTTTTTCAGCCTATCTGTTTCCTTTGCCGTACGGGTTTGGGCGCCTCATGAGCCGCCCCTACAATACTTTTATCGGGGCAGCCTCCTTTTATTGTCATTCTAAGCGAAGCGAAGAATCTCCATACTCCCCCCTTTGCAAAAGGGGCCGGGGGGGATTTATACAGGCTGCAGAACATTTCCAAAAAATTGGCTATCCCTGGAGCAGGATGTACACCTGTTCGCCCCCGGGATAAATTTCACCTTTTATCACTCCGCTTCATAAGCTGATTCCGGGTGATCATTTTGCGTGTCCTGATGTTAAGCCGCTTCCACTACAGCGGGGTAATGAGCCATATCCTCAGCCTCGCTGCAGGATTGAGCCGGATGGGCGTCAAAGCGGTTGTGATAGTAACCGATTGCCCTTCCGCTTACCAGGAGCAGCTGCGCCGCTACCAGCAATATTTTCCCTGTTTTGCCGAGAACCGGCCGGAGAACATTTTAAAGATGGCCCGCCATTACCGCTTTGACCTGCTGCACCTGCACGACCTCTCCCTGGTAAAATTGGCCCAGAGGCTGCTTCATTCACTGCGGATCCCCTGCGGTGTGACCCTGCACCAGGAGAACAGTCCATCAGGCAACCTGTTTTTGCTGCCCGGACTTTCTTTTATAATTACACCGTACCCGGCAGCAAGGGGTATTCCTGCCGGTTTGCGTCAAAAGCTGGTCTTTATTCCCGAAGGGGTGGACCTGGAAACTTACACGCCCGCCCCAAAGGAAGGTTTCAAAGTAACCTTTATTGGAGAAAAAGGCGGCTTTACCGGCGAAGGGGCCACGGCCCTGCTTAAAGCCGCGGGCTTGGCCGACCTGGAACTGGAGCTGATCTGCCCGCAGCCTCTTCCCCTGCTCAAAGGGCATTTTTACGGCTGGCAGCTTGACAGCTCTCCGGTGCTCTCCGGGTCGCAGATAGTGGTGGGACGGTTCCGGGGCCTGCTGGAGGGAATGGCCTGTGGAAACGCCGCCCTGATCATGGGGCGAAGCTATGGCGGCATGTTCAATTCTTCGCAGTACCCACCGGGGCTTTCCTTCCCGGCGCTCTCCGGTGACGGGAACGATCCGCCATGTTACCGCTCAATATTCTTCGATCTCTCCACCCTGCTTAAAGATCGCGCCCTGCTGGAATCAATGCAGCAGCAAGGCCGTCAATTTGTCCGGGAAAATTGCGATCTGCGGCTCATTGCAGAGCATACCTGCCGTGTTTACCGCCATGCCGCCGGCAAATAGGCTTACGGCAAGCTACTCCCGGAATAGCCGTCGCTATCGACGTGAAACAAATTTTCTTCTAGCGCGGGATTTAACTGCAGCAGCTCAAAAACCGTAACCTGGGTCAGCCGGCCGGAGACATCATAGCTTTCAATCCGAACGGGTATAAGGCTGCTTTTTTCCAGCCAGACCCGCTCGCTAACCCGGTAGCGGTGCGGTTCGGAGGGAATCACTTCAACCTGGTAGTAGTGGTGCCGCGAACCGCTCTCCTCGTTTAAATAATTGAAGCAAGGAGCCTCGCTTATGGAGCGCCAGTAATCCTCGAGGGCTAAAGCGGCCATCTCCGCTTCAGCGAGGCCGCCGGCCGGCAGAAACTCGCCTCTTTCCTGGTCATACAGATAAACCCGGTCATGGTCGCCGACAACCACCTCCACATCGACCTGCCTCCCCGCTTCGTAAGTAATCATCTCCAGGCGGTAGCGGTGGGGGATCTCTTTCCAGATTTCAACGCTGTAGGCAATTTCGCTCTTCCCGCCAGCGGGCATTGTTTTGAAGCGGGCATGGTAGCTAACCAGCGCGGCAATGTTCTCCTGCATGTTCTGCCGGATCTCCTCCGCCGGGACGGCGCGGCGGAGGGCATGGTGGCACTGCCACCCGCCGAAACCGAGACCGCAGAGCAGGCCCAGCATCAGCAAAATCAGCAGCGGCAGCCGGAAAACCATGAAAACTCCCCTGGGCGCTGAGGAAGCCTTCTCCTTTTTCACCTGCAAGTTGCCTACCCCCTTGAAAAAGCGGTTAAAGCGGCCTGAGCCTGCGGTTATAGGGACCCCAGGATGAAGGAGCCGCAATTTCGCGTTCCAGGCATTGAAATGCTGCCGGAAAGCGGGCCAGTATGTCACCCGCTATGGCGCCGCGCCTTTCCGGGAGCAGGTCTCCGGCCAGGCCGTGAATATATACCGCCGCCACGGCGGCGCCAAAGGGCGGCATCCCCTGGGCAATGAGCGAAGCGATTAGCCCCGTCAGCAAGTCGCCCGTCCCCGCCGTAGCCAGGACCGGTCCGCCGGTGGGATTAAAATAGATCTCACCGCCGGGTGAGGCAATGACCGTTCCGGCCCCCTTCAGCACAATAATAGAATTCCACTCCCGGGACAGCCGGCGGGCAAGCTCCGGGCGGGACTGCTGGACCTCGCCCAGGCTTAGCCCGGTCAACCTGGCCATCTCGCCGGGGTGCGGGGTCAACAGGGGGGGCTGCGGCGCATCCCGGAGCAGCTCTCCTCTCTCCTCTTCCGGCAGCAGCGCCAGCGCCCCCAGGGCGCCGGCATCGAGCACCAGCGGCAGGGGGCAGTCCCGGAGCAGCCGCTTCACTAAAGCAGCCGTCTCTTCTACCGGGGCCAGGCCGGGCCCCGCCGCCAGGACGCTGCATCCGCCGGCCTTTTCAAGAAGCAGCTCCACTGTCAGGAGATCGATCAGGCCGGGCGCAGTCTCCGGCAGCGGGACTGTGATCACCTCGCACAGCTGCGCCTCCAGGGCCGGGCAAATGGAAGCGGGAGCGGCCAGATAGACGAGCCCCGCGCCGCCGCGCAGCGCCGCCGCGGAAGCCAGGGCTGCCGCGCCGCTCATCCCCGTTGAACCGGCAAGGATCATCACCCGGCCAAAGCTTCCCTTGTGCGCCTCCGGCGGGCGGGGGGGAAGCAGATCCCGGACCTGCTGGGCCGTGGTCAGCGAGGCCTGGTTTTCCGACACCAGGAAAGATGGGATATTGATCTCCCCGACAATAAGCTCTCCGGCAAGTTCGGCGCCCGGATACTGCAGCAGGCCCGGCTTGGGAAAGGCAAAGGTGACTGTCCAGCGGGCCTTCACGGCACATCCCATTACCTTCCCGCTGTCGGCTTGGACTCCGGAAGGGAGATCCACAGCCAGCACCGGGGCGCCGCTGCCATTAATAGCCTTGATTATTTCGGCAGGCAGCCCTTCTACCGGCCGGTCCAATCCGATGCCAAAGAGGGCATCAACCACCAGGTCAACTCCGCCCAGGTCGGCTTGAAACAAGCCCAGCTCCGTATAGTCAAGTATATGCTTGATGGGAAATCCTCTATGCATTAAAAATTGATAGTTCATCAAGGCTGCGCCCCGGTATTCTCCAGGGGGCACCGTGGTCCAGAGGGAAACCTTCCGCCCCGCCTGCTGCAGCAGGCGGGCGATGACAAGCCCGTCACCCCCGTTGTTCCCCGGTCCCGCCAGAACCAGTACCCGCGACGGGAGAGGCTGGAGAGAGAGTACCGCCTCCGCCACCCTCATCCCGGCGCTCTCCATCAACACCGCCTCGGAAAAACCAAGCTCCTCGATTGTGCGACGGTCCGCTTCGCGCATCGCCGCAGCTGTCAGCACCTTCATTATTTGGCTTCACCTCTTTACCGCCACAGAAGAAGGGGGACACCGGGGACTTTCCTATTTGTCCCACTTATCCTGCCGGCATCTAAGATCTTTTCCCAATTCTCCGCCTATTTTAATTTTCCTCTTATTAACCGGCTCTATCCTGAACCTGGAATCTTTTGGAGCGGCAGGAGAGAGCTCACAAGCTGTCGAAGTTTGAATTTTTAAGAGCAGTTGATATTGATGCTATCTAACATAATTTAAAGGGGTGTGCAGATGTACTATCGTAGTCAGTCCCGGTGGCAAAAAAACAGGTTCCAGGCAGCGCTCCTGGCTCTCGCGCTGCTTCTCGCGGCAACACTGCTGGTTTCCTGCAGCAATTCGGAAGGTAATACGGAAGGTAATACCGCAGTACCTCCCGGCGGAGAAGATGAGGAACCGGGAAATGGAGAGCAGGAAAATCCTGAAGACCCCGGTGAAGAGATCGATTACCAGGCCCTCGGCGTGAACGAGGCCGGGCGGATCATGATCCTGATGTACCATGAAATTGGGGAGCCCGAAGATGTTTGGTGCAGGACTCCCGATAATTTTCGCAAAGATCTGGAAACGCTCTACGAGGCCGGGTACCGCCTTATCTCGATGAGCGATCTGCTCGACGGCCATATCGATGTTCCCGCGGGCTGCTCTCCGGTGGTGCTTACTTTCGATGACGGCAATGCCGGGCAATTTCGTTACATAGAAAAAGACGGCCGCCAGGTGATCGACCCCGACTGTGCCGTTGGCATCCTCGAAGAATTTTATGCCGCACACCCCGATTTCGGACTGGCGGCGACCTTTTACATCTATTACGACAACCCCTTCAGGCAGCAAGAGAATATCCAGCATAAACTTGAATACCTGGTGGAAAAAGGTTTTGAGATCGGCAACCACTGCTACACGCACGGCATTCTGAGCCGGCTCTCCCCCGAAGATGCCCGCCGTGAACTGGCGCTGCACGTGAAGCGAACGAAGGAATACCTGCCGGGCTACACCGTGCGCAGCCTGGCCCTGCCCAAGGGAGAATATCCCAAAGATATGAGTTATGTTATTGAAGGAAGCTATGAAGGAACCGCCTACCACAACGAGGGGATCCTCCTCGTCGGCGCAGAACCCGCTCCCTCCCCCTTTACCGTTAAATACGATCCTGCGGCGCTGCCCCGCGTGAGGGCCAGCGAAACTGGGGTGGAAGGATACGGACTCTACGATTGGCTGGAGCGGCTGAGCAATAATCCGGAATTGCGCTACGTCTCAGACGGCGATCCCGCCACGGTAGTGGTCCCCGAAGAAATGGCCGAGCAGATAGACCGTCTCCGCCTGGGAAATAGAACCCTCATCCCTTACTAAAGAGATCCCTTAGAGCTTCGCCTTCAAAATGACAGTTAGTTAATCCGGTGCCAGGCACCGGATTAACTAACTTATTGGAGGTATTTTTCGCTGCTTTCGCTGTGCACGCGGGGATGGAGGGCCGAGTTAAGGGCCCCGGAAATGATATAAGCCATGTCTTCAATGAAGGTGTCCGTATCTTTAGGCGTAACCATGAGGCGGCCGCCCGCGTAAGGCTCGAGCACCTCTGTGATGAGCAGGCGGCGCCGGTCCCAATCAAAATCCTTAAGCGCATTGGTCAAGGCAAGACCCCGGGCGTCCTTTTTAAAATGCTCCGCCAGGGCGTCAAAGGCTTCACTGGCTATCGTCGACGCATCGACCACCGTGGGCACACCGATGGCGACAACGGGAACCCCAATTGTCTGGCGGTTGATCCCGAGGCGGTTGTTGCCTACCCCAGAACCGGGGCTTATTCCCGAGTCTGCCACCTGGATAGTTGTATGAAGCCGCTCCAGGCGGCGGGCGGCGAGGGCGTCAATGACGATGACAAGAACGGGTTTGACCCGGTTAACCAGGGCGGAGATGATCTCTCCCGTTTCAATCCCGGTAGTCCCGAGAACGCCCGGTGAAATTGCGCAAACCGCCCTGAAGCCTTCTCCGAGGATATTCTGGCCCCCTGTCATGGCGTGCCGCGTCACCAGAAGGTCTTCGATTACCTTGGGACCTAAAGAATCGGGGGTAACGTTCCAGTTCCCCAGCCCCACTACCAGAACGGCCTGGTTTAAATCGGAGGGAAGATCGAGAAAGTTTAACAGTTCACGGGCCAATATTTCGGTGACGCGGTCCTGAAGGCCGGTATCTTTGCGGCGCAGCCCCGGTACTTCAAGGGTAAGATAGCTGCCCCTGTTTTTACCCAGTTGCTGTGCCGCCCGATCTGTTTCAACCTGGATCCGGTTGATGGCAATGCCATCTTCATGAAGATTTTCCGAGATCACACCGGGAATTTCTTCTGCAGTCTGGCTTTGGACCAGCTCATGCGCTTCCAGGGCCAGGTCAGTTCTGACATTATAAAGCGGCACGAAGCCCGCTTTATCCTCCCTTTGCAAGGACATTACTGTGCTCCTTTCCGGCTAGCGCAGTTCGGTGGGGACAAAAAGATCGACTATGCCGATGATCACCGCGGCAAGCGCCGCTCCGAGAAGAGAGACGGTCATGCCCGGAACGAGAAACTGTGCCACATAGATAACTATCGTGGCAGTGATGAAGCCGACCAGGCCGCGGTTCTGTGGTGAAATCTTGCGTCCAAACAGGCTTTCCACGATAAAACCTAGCAGGGCAATCACCACCGCCGCAATCAGGGCATGCACGAAGGTAAGCGTGGCAAATCCCGGCAGGAGCCAGCTTACCAGCATCAGAACCACCGCAGAGACAATCAAGCGAACGATCAGACCGAGCATTGGAGAGCCTCCTTTTAAAATAGATTCTTGCATGCTGCCGGTATGGCCGCCGGCCGCTAACTTAGCATAACCAATAAATTTTTGCTCTATGCACAGGAACGTTTCCGCCTATCTTCCTTGCATTTAAGTAGAATTGATGGTAATATTTCAATGCTTGAATGAAAGGAGGTAGACGGATTTGCCTGTTACCAGATCGGCTGAAAAAAGAATGCGGCAGACAATTACACGAACCGCCCGCAACCGCCGCGTGAAAAGCATGGTCAAAACCGCCACGCGCCGTTTTGAAGAAGCGCTCCAGAGCGGCGATCGCGAACTTGCCCGGAACAGGTTAATTGCGGCTATCCGCAGGATCGATCAGGCGGCGGCCAAGGGCGTTATTCATAAAAATAACGCCGCCCGGAAAAAGTCCCGGCTAACCCGCTTGTTTAACCAGAATGCAGCCGGTTAAGCTCCCGCTATAGCATTATATTGTGGTCACGCAGGAGGTATGCGTCCGGCGGCCGTATACTGTCTTCAAAGCTCAGGCTTATTTTCCCGGAGAAAGCCTGGAAAGAGCAAAAAAATCCCCCTTTTAAAGGGGGATTTGCGGCTTTCTGGCCGGAATTTGCCCGCTAATCCCTGTGGGGGTAAAATCCCCCTAAATCCCCCTTTGAAAAAGGGGGACTTATTCTAGGCGGCTTAATCCAAGGAAACCTTTCGCTCATAATTTCTTAGTAGTAGGAAAGGTAAACCACGGCCACGACGATCAAATTTCCCCTGGAAACTACAGCTACAGTCAACGATTCAAAGCCGGGATCATTAAGGTAGGTCTCTCCTTCGGTTGTTATAAGCCGGTAAAGCTCCTCCGCCGCGGGAATGGGATAATCCCAGAATGCAAAGAGGTTCATTCCCGCTTTTGCCAGCCGCAGTTCCGGGGCTCTTTGTTCAATCTCCGCCTTTAACGATTCAAGGGAATACTCTTCATTTCGGCAGGCCTGCTCGGCGGCGGCGGCGGCGCTTTGCCGGACTGCCGTTAGCAGCCTTGCTTCGGCGGTAAAGGGGGTTAGAGCGGTGGCGGCCCGCGCCTCGTTGAAGAGCTCCAGCAGCCGTATTTCATATTCTTGCAGGTAGGCGGGCTCCGCAGCCGCCGCTTCCGCCCGCTGCCATTCCATCTCGCGCGATTCTTTATAGACCGGGTCGCTGTGCAGCCGGGCCAGCTCTTCGGGCGTAGTCAGGTAGAGGCGCGATGGCCTTTGGACAAATATTCCTTTTTCTTCATCGACAAAGCCTGCGCCCCAGGTGGTATCAAGGCCGTACCAGCTTTCCCCAATGCAGGCATGATTCCAGGCATGGCGCTCCGTTTTGCCCGGGGCCGGGTAGACCTCGCCTTTTTCATAAGTTGCTTTGATCCCCACAGCTTTTAACAGCGCCCTGGTTAAATCGGCATAATCGTGGCAGACTCCTTTTCTCTTTTCAAGAAGATATTCCGCCCCCGAACCGTAAGCTTCCATATTTCCGGCCTTCTCCACGTCATAGGCGATGTTGTGGGTAACCCAGTCGTAAATGGCGCATAATTTTTCATAGTCGGTCGAAGCTCCGGCAGTAATCTGCCGGGCCAAGCTTTTCAGGCCGTAGGCCGCATGCTCGACATTCTCTCCGGAAGAGCCGTTCGCAGCGGGCGGCTCTTCCGGCAGATCAATTGGAGACCCATCTTCTCCGGCAATTGTTCCGATAAAACGAAAAATATAAGCTCCCAGCAGATCACGCTGCCACCAGGCCAGCAGCGCGATCGCTATCAAAAACACAATTAAACAGAAACAGCCAAATCGCTTCACCGGTTCCTCCAAGGCATTTTTTTCCTCGAAACAGCTCTCCTCTTGTCTTATTCTATTATAAAATCACTGCCCCGTGCCCTGTTAATTTCTCTCCCATTCTCTGATGGCCCTGTAGCAGCAGAGCACACTTTCATGGCCTACATCCCCGCCGGCACCGGGCGCGGCAGTTGAGTCTCCCACCAGGAAAAGATTTTCCAGGCCGGCTACCTTGAATGGCGGCCTCCGGGATGCTGTCTGATCAATATTCACCTCTACTCCGTCCACCACCGGCAGATGCATCGCCCGCCGCCACTCTATGGCCTCTTCCAAGCCGGGGAAGAAGGAGAAAAGCGCCCGCTCCAGTTCCTGCTCCGCGGCAGCCAGGGCGGCCTTATCCGCAAAGCTCTCCACGGGCAGCGGCGCCAGCCAGGTCAGAAGCTGCTTCCCCCGTGGAGCCAGCGCCGGCTCGATGTTTGATGTGAAGATGCCGAAAGAAACTGGCCGGCAGAGGTAAGCCAGGCCGCTTATCCCGGAGACAGGCCTGCTTAATCCGTATTCCAGGACAATGCCCGCAGTAGGGCGGAGGCGGCTCCACTGCTCCAGCAGATCCGGAGCGACCGCGCCTTCCAGAAGCCCCCCCAGCTGCAGTGCAGGCAGGGAAAGGATCACCTTCCGGGCCGGGATTAGCTCCCCCTGCAGGTAAACCCCCTGCACGCGATTTTTGTCCCAGGCAATTTTCTCCACCGGAGCGCCCGTTCTGATCTCGCCCCTTTTTTTAATCCACCTGCTAAAGAGGTCAAACAGCGGAGCCCAGCCGCCCCGGGGGTACATCACCGACACTCCTAAGCGGAGCACTTTTTGCATATTCAACAGGAGCTCGCCCGCAGAGGCTTTTTCTAAAAAAGGGCAGACCAGCATGGAAGCGCTGACCAGGTGAAAGTAGCGCCGCAGCCCCCCGGTAATTTTATTTTCCTCCAGCCACGAAGCCACGCTTTGATCAAGCAAATTGCTCATATCGGCACGCCGGATGCGCGAGATCATAGCAATAATCTTCAGGCGTTCGCGGAAAGTAAAAAGACGGCTGGTAAGAAAATCTTTAGGCCCCGTTGGAAAAACCTTTACCACCCCGTCTTCATCCTGCACATAAGAGGTTCCCAGGGGGATAAATTCTATTTCGCGGCCCAGGCGGCGGCAGGTTTCCGCCAGGGCGCTGTGCGGGCCGAAGCGGACAAGATGGATCCCGTAATCGAGAGTGTAACCTTCCTTTTTAACCACGGCTGCCCGCCCGCCAATGCGGGAACTCTTCTCCAGGACCAGCACCTTCTCCCCCTCCACAGCCAGGAGGGCTCCCAGCTGCAAGCCGGTAATTCCTCCTCCAACAATGAGACTATCATACATTGACCGATCACCATCCCTTTTTTATTTTATTCATGTGATCTGCCCAATTGTGGGACATAAAGGTACGTCCCCGTTGTCCCAAAAAGGTTTTTAGCGGCGGGGTGATAGATGGTGTATCTGGGCAATGGCGATCTCCAGGGCCTGCGCCGGGATCACCCGCCCGGTCTTGATACGGTAGTCCAATTGCTGCAGGAATATGATGATCTCTTCCAGGGTTTCGCGGCTGAAGGCGGCCGATTGCCCGTAAAGCTTGCGGGCTTCAAAAGGCTTTACCCCCAGCGCGCCCGGATGCTGCGCCGGGGGCACTTTCTCATCACGCAGAGAGCGGGCGCCGAGCAGCAGCCGGAAATGCCGCACCAGCATAAAAAAGATCCGCAGCGGCTCTTCGCGCTTCCCGGCGAGCAGCTGTGAGAGAACCTGCAGCGCCCGGCCGGGCTTGCCTTCACTGAGCGCATCGGTAAGCGTAAAGACGCTGCTTTTTATATCGCCGGAAAAGAGCAGCTCCAACGCCTCTGCCGTAATCGTCATCTCCCCGTCGCCCAGGTAAGCGCAGTATTTTTCCAGTTCATTGGAGAGAAAATGGAGATCATTTTCGCCGCTCCAGAGAAGACGCTGCAGGGCGGCGGGTTCGATCTTTTTACCCTGACGGGCCAGCCAATCCCGGATCCAGCGGGATAGCTCGGTCCCTCTCAGCGGAGCGCATTCCACCACGAGGCCTTTCTTTTCCAGGAGTTTGAACAGGCGCCGGCGCCGGTCAACCGCTGCCGACCGGAAAATAATGATCCGCGAAGGAGCTTCCCCGGCCCTTTCACGCTCGATAAAGCGCTCCAACCGCGCCGCGGCTTTTTCTCCGCTCTCATCCGGGGGCTCTGCTTCACCCTCCGCCGCCTCCCGGCTCTCTCTACTTTTGGGAACCAGGTAAGGGGGTTCATCTACCAGCAGCAGCTTGCGCGGCGCAAAGAGGTTCGCCTCATCGAGGCGCTGCAGGACATCGGGCAGCGCCAGCTCCTTCCCGTCAATTTTCTCCCGGCCGTATTCTTCTGCTTTCCCCAGGTAGGCTTCGGCGAGCTGATGGGAAAGCTCCTGGATTAAAAAAGGCTCGCCTCCGTAAAAGAGGTAAGCGGGAACAAATTTTCCCGAAGCAATCATCTGCGCAGCTTCCCGGTAGCCGATCACCTAATTATCGCCCCCCCCTGACACTTTTTTAAAAATACGGCGCGATTCGGGTAAAAAGAGAACCAGCACCGTGTAAATCTCCAGTCGCCCCATGATCATCATCAGGCTCAAAAGCGCCTTCCCGGCAGCGGGAACAGCCTGATGGGTAAAGCTCGGTCCGACAAGGCCGAGGCCGGGACCGATATTACCCAGGGCCGAGGCAGCGGCCGAAGCGGCGGTGGTAAAATCGAGATCCATCCAGCTCAGGGCCAGGGTGGTGAGCACAAAGAATAAAATATAGAGAAAGGTGAACCCGGCCACGCCCCGCAGTGTCTCTTCGGAAACAGCCCGGTCGTCAAGCTTGACCGTGGCCACGGCAGAGGGATGGATCAGGCGCAACAGTTCCCGCCGCGCATGTTTAAGCAGCAGCAGCAGTCGAGTCTGCTTGATCCCCCCGCCGGTTGAACCGCCACAGGCTCCGAGAAACATCAGGAAGAAAAGCAGAACCCGTGAAAAATGGGGCCAGGCATCAAAGTCGGCGCTGGCGTAACCGGTGGTCGTGGTAATCGAAACCACCTGGAAGGCGCTCTGCCGAATTGAAAGAAGGATATCCGAGCCGGAAACGGGAGCAATGTTTACTGCCATCAGCACGGTGGCAACAGCCAGCGCCACAACATAAAAGCGCAGCTCTTCACTCTTCAGCACACCCCGGTCTCTACGCAGCAGGCGGTAATAAAGGGTAAAGTTTACTCCGGCCAGGAACATAAAAATAAAGATCACCACTTCGGCCGCCGGGTTATGCAGGGCGGCGACGCTGGCATTGTAGGTGGAGAAACCACCGGTAGGCATGGTGGTAAGGGCATGGGCCAGGGCATCAAAGAGGTTCAAGCCGCAGAGCGCCAGCAGCAGGGTTAGCAAAGCAGTTAGGGCCACATAGATCAGCCAGAGCCAGCGCGCCGTTTCGACAACCCGAGGGACAAAACGTTCGGCAACCGGGCCGGGCAACTCCGCCCGGTAGAGAGTCGTACTTTTGAAACCGAAGCGCGGCAGAACGGCGAGAAAGAGAACAATAATCCCCATGCCCCCCAGCCACTGGGTTAGGGAGCGCCAGAAAAGAAGGCCGCGGGGCAGGCTCTCCACATCGGCAATCACCGTCGCCCCGGTGGTGGTAAATCCGGAGACCGCTTCAAAAAAGGCATCAAGGAGAGTACCCCCGAAGCCGTCGTAAAAATAGAAGGGGAGCCCGCCAAAAAAACCGGCCAGCAGCCAGGCCAGCGATACCAGGGAGAAGCTTTCAGCCAGGGAAAGTTTTTCCCGGCGCGACGGATAGGCGACGGCGCATAAAAAAGCCCCTGCACCGGCAGTAGCCAGGATGGCTCGTAAAAAGGCAGACCGGTCTCCCCCCTGCTCCCCGATCGACCAGAGAGCCGCCAGGGCCATCATGGCCGCCAGGAAAATGAGCATGATTCCCAAAAGATAAAAAATCTTAATGCGCCGCACCGTATATCCGCTCCCGGTTAGCCGCCGCATAGCGGTGGCGATCACTTCAAGCCGCACTTTCTACTTTATTTTACGGGATGGGTTGTTCTTGGACCGGTTTTTCCCCGTTGCCGCAAAATAACGTTCCATCTGCCTGCTGATTTCAGGCAGGGTAAAGATAATCAAGTGGTCCCCCGGTAGAAGTTTGTCCTGCCCCCCGGGTATGATCACCTCATTCCCCCGGATGATGGAGCCGATGAGCATTCCCCGGGGAAAGTTGGCCTCGGCCACATTCTTGTGGGCTACGCGCGCCGATTCAGGAAGAACCAGCTCCAGGATCTCCGCCCGTTCATCGTTCAAAATGGATAGAGAGACCAGGTCCTCGCGGTGGGTAAAGCGGAGGATCTGCGCCGCCGTGATCAAACGCGGGTTGATGATGCTCTCCAGGCCCAGGGCGCCGTATACCGGGGTAAACTGCGGATCAACCACTTCGCAGATGATCTTTTTTATCCCCCACTGCTTCGCCAGCACCCCGGCGATGATGTTGGTGCGATCGTCCCCGCTGACCGCGACAACGGCATCGGTCTGCTCAATCTCTTCCATCTTGAAAAAGTCGAGATCTACGGCATCCCCCTGCAATACCAGGGTATGCGAAAGTTCGCGGCTGAGCTGCTCGCAGCGCGCGGTATCTTTTTCAACCAGTTTCACCTTAAAGGGGCTGTGGCTCTCCTCCAGCAGCTTTGCCAGTTGGTAGCCGATCATTCCGCCGCCGAGAATGGTGACATGGTTGATCCTGGTGCGCTCGTGCAGCAGCTGCCGGCTGATATCCTTGAGCGTGCGCGACCGGCCCAACAGGTAAATTTTCGCACCCGGTTTAACCAGGTCATTACCGCCGGGGATGATAAATTTATCCTGTCCCTCGCTGATCCCCACAATGATACAGCCCGGCGGTAGATTTAACTGGTGGAAAGGTTTTTTCACAATATCGGTTTCGGGACCGGCGACCAGGCTGAGCATCATCACCCGTCCCTTGCTGAAATACTCTATCTCGCAGGCCTCGGGGAAATGGAGCATGCGGGAGATCTCGTGAGCGGCGCTGCGCTCCGGGCTGATCGTCAGGTCAATCCCCAGTTGCTGCGGGTCAAGCACGGAAGAATCAAGAGCATAGTCGGCGTTGCGCACCCGGGCCACGGTTATGGGAACACCGTAACGCTTGGCCAGCATGCAGGCGATGATGTTGATCTCGTCGATCTCGGCTACCGCAATAACCATGTCTGCGGACTTGACCTCCGCTTTTTCCAGGGCCAGGGCATTGGCCCCATTTTCCTCGAGAACCATTACATCGTACAGGTCACGCAATTTACGCGCCTGCTCGGGGTTTTTTTCTATGACGGCAACATCAAAATTTTTTTCGGAAAGATTGCGGGCCAGCTCCGAGCCGATCCCGCCCCCGCCGATAATGATAATGTACACGCAGAAGCCCACCCTTTCACTGCAGCAGTACCACGATATTATCACAAAAACTTAAGAAGGGTACATTAATTTTACAACTGCAGAGGAGAACAGCAGCACCATTTTTTTATAAATCCCCCTGGCCTCTTTGGAAAAGGGGGAGCCATATAATGAATAATAGATCCCGTAATACTCTCAAGTTCCGCCAGGCCTGTAGGGGCGGCTCATGAGCCGCCCGAACCCGTACCGGCAAACAATACAGTACCGCGCTTAGAGCAAAAGGTCTCTATTACAAAACGCCTGTGCCTCACAGGGGGGCGAGGCATGCCTCGCATATTAGAGGCCGGAAGTCGGAAGTCAGACGTTAAATCCCAAGCCAGAATGGTCCAACTAGATGCAGTGAATTTATCCGGATTCAGGGGAGGAGGAGACCATGGCAATGGGGCCGGCCAGCGGGTCTACGGCAAAAGCTTTTTCTCCGGGTTGGGGCCGGGCCAGGGGGCGGTAAAGATAGTCGGGCGCCGCCGCTCCCAGGGAGTGATAAACTGCGGCGAGGTGCCTGCGGAAAAGAGCGTCAAAAGGAGCGGCCAGGTAGTAAGGCATACTGTCGATCCACCAGGGGAAATCGCTCCCTTCGGCAATATAAATATTCTCCAGGGCTCGCTTCAATATTTTTTCATCACAGGAGCTGCTGTGACTGTACCGCTCCACCGCTTCACGGGCATCGAGGAGGTAATCCCATAGAAGATTCTTGTTTTCAGTGCCAATCCAGCGGGTCAGGTTGTGGTCTACCCACGATCCGGTAAAAAGATTATCGATCACCCTCTGCGGCGGGTGCGCCGCCAGGTAGGCACTCACCGTGCAGCAGCAGAGGCGCGGCTCTTCGCTTAAGCGGCGGTAGAGGCTGTGCAAAAAGGGGCCCTTGTCCCCCTGATACCATTCCCAGGCGTTCTCCCCATCCAGTGAAAGCGTAACCAGGTGGCTGTCCGGCGCCCAGGCCAGGTTCTCCCGGATCTTCAGCAGGCGGTGCACCAGGTCGGCAGCGGCGTCGTCGGGACGGAAATGCTGGTATTCAAAGCCGATGCGGTTGGAGAGATGGTGATCCCGGAAGACCATGGCGAGCTCTCCCCCGGCCCCGCGAACCCGGTAAGGCCGGTAGAGGAGATCCCCGTTTAAAACATGGCCGTAGCCGTCACGGATGATCTCGGCATTGATAGAGTGAGCCAGGATCTGCTCATCGCTAATGGCCCATTCAAAACTGTAGGTGGTGAAGAGGGCAATTGTCTCCGGGCTCACTGCCATTTCCGGAGGCCAGCCCCCCCTGGGGCGGCGGCCAAAAAGCATCCTGTACTGGCGTTCGGCCATGGCCAGCTGTTCACAGGCATCCTGCGGATATTGAAAGCGGCGCGGCAGCGGCAGCCCCGGGCAGGCCCGCAAGGCGCTGCAGCTGTCGATGAGCAGCGGCATGATGGGGTGATAGAAGGGGGTGGTCATGATCTCGATCTGCCCCCGCTCCTGCAGGCGGCGGTGCAGGGGGACGAGCCCGGCAAGCAGCTCGCGCTGCTTCTCCATCACCAGGCGCCGCTCCGCTTCGCTAAAATTGCTCCCCTTTTCAACGAGACTGCTCAAAGAGGTATCGGAGCGGCGGATTTCGGGATCTATCCAGGCCAGGTTAAACCAGACCTGCAGGTCGCGATAATCCTGGAGGCGGTAGCGATCCAGGGCCGGCCGCACATCGTCCGGCTCTCGGATCCGCCCCTGCAGCTCCAGCAGTTCCAGGTAGCGGGGCTGCTGCCCAATCACCTTATCCCAGTGAATATCAAAATAGTGCTGGAGCAGGTACTCTTTCTCCTTATCATTAAGTTTCTCCGCAGGCTTGTTTACCTTCTGATAAAAATCTTCAGTTCCTGAAAGATAGCTTTCCAGCTGCTCCAGCAGCGAGGGGGTCAGGTTGAAAGTCTGGCGCACCTTTGGATATTGCTCCAGGATCGCCGCCATCTGGTAATAATCCTTGCTCCCATGCAGGCGCACCCAGGGCATGATCAGTTCACCCGAGAGCGAATCCCGGTAAATGGGCTGGTGCTGGTTCCAGACAAAGGCCACGTAGAGCGGCTGTTCGCTCATGTTCCCGCCTCCTCCCGGGCAGGAATTTGCTCCGGCTCTTTTTTGCCCGCCGCAGATAGGTGCAGCGACAAATTCAGATCACGGCTCTCGCCGGCAGCCAGTTGAAAATCCCAGCGGGGCAGGATAAGCGACTGCTGGTAGGAGCGCTCCAGGCCGGCTTCCGAGAGGGAGACTGTCTCAACCGGCATCCGCCAGAGCAGGGCCGGCTGCCGCCAGGAAAGAGTGAGCTGCAGATCGCGCCGCCGGTCAACCAGCGACACCTCCTGCACCGGTTCGGCGGCGCCGCTGGAACCGAGGCTGACATCTTCAAGATCGTGCCCCGGGATGATGTAGTAGCGCTCTTCGTCGGACCCGGAAAGAAAAGCAAAGTTAAACTCCACTCCGAAGCGGACGAAGACATCCTCTTCCCCCAGGTTGGCCAGGTGATAATCTACCTGGAGGCTGTCGTCTCCCGCATAGATGGTCACTTTCTTCTGCAGCAGCAAGGGCGCCGCCTCGCCGAGCGTTCCCTTCCGCTGAAAAGTAATCTGCACTCCCTCGCCGCTGTGCCCCTCGCCCGCAGGCAGCCGCTCCACCTGCACTCCGGCCGGCTGCATTAAAAAATCGCCGCATTCCCGGTAGCTCCCCTTGCCAAATTGCTCCAGGGAGAGGCCGTCTTCAAAGAAATGCTCGATCAAAGCCCCCCGGGGGTAGGGATCGAAGAACAGCTGATCCAGGATCCCTTCTTCCTTGATCGCGCGCAGGTGATGGATCGAGGCTACCTCCCCCCCCGGCGGCGAAGGCTCAGCCTGCTTCAGGTATTCCTGGTGATATGCTTCGGGGCGGCGCGTTAGGGTGTCAAGAAAGTTCACCGCTGCCGGCCTCCAGGAAAGCTCCCAGAGGCTGCCGCCAAACTGCGGCGCAAGCAGCATGTTAAGGCGGTCGGTAAAAAGATAGAGCTCTTCCGCGCCGCTGTATCCGTAGTCCCCCCGCTGCAGCTCCAGGTAGGGAGCCGTTTTCATATGGTCGTCGATGAGCTTTTCAGCCTGCAGCAGTTTCTGCCAGACGGCCGCCCGCAAGAAATTGAGGTAAAGACCGCCGAAAACCCCGTGCCAGTAAGCGCAGTTGCACTGGCCCGCCCAGATCAGGCGCTGTGCACGGTCGCGAAGCTCTCCTTCCGGAAGCTGCTCCCAGCGGCGGCGCACCGCCAGCATCTTCTTATGCATGCGATTGCTTTCCGGATAGCGGCTGAGGAAATTTCTCCAGAAGCCCCCGGACCACTCTTTCATTTCGCGGTAAGCCCCTGCCGGCATGTAAACGGGCCCTCGCGGGGGGAAAAGGCGGCGGTACTCTTCAAAGGTAACTACATTGAGCCAGTCTTCCTGCTCCAGCAGCAGGGTAAAAAATTCTTCAAGCCAGCCTTTTTCATAGACCGCTTCATAGGTTCCCGGCCAGCCGCCAAACTTTTCCCCGTCGTCCGCCAGCACAAAGAGGCGCTGCTTCTCTTCATCCCGCCTTTCTCGAAAAAAGGCAATCGTTTCGCCGGGCGCCTTGAAAGGAATCAGGTAGCGCAGCTCTTCGCTGATGGGAAAGATGTCCAGGGGATAGCCTTCCTCTTCAGTCCTGAAATAGTGCTCCAGTTCTGCACAGCCGGCATCGCGGAAGTGAGTGTCATCCAGGGCCAGGTACTCCATCCCGGCCTGGCGGATGGGGCGGGGCAGGTGCGGCTCCCAGACTCGCTCCGCCAGCCACATACCGCGCGGCTTTACTCCAAAGAGCTCCTGCAGGCGGTCCGTGAAAAGGCGGATCTGGCCAATTTTATCTTCATCGGGGATCGCGGGAAGAATGGGTTCATAATAAGCCCCGCTCAGGATCTCCACCCGGCCGGCGGCAGCGAGTTTCTTCAGCCGGCCGATGAATTCCGGCTTCTTTTCCACGAGCCAGTCGAGAAGGCTGCCGGAGTAGTGCAGGGCTACTCTTATGGTAGAAAATTTCTCCAGGACATCAATAAAAGGTTCATAGGTGCGCGCAAAGCTTTGCTCCAGGACATCATCCAGGTTGCCTACAGGCTGGTGATTGTGCAAGGCCAGTATAAAGTAGATCTTTCCGCCATGATTCATGCTCCGCTCTTCCTTTCTCTCGTAAAAAACGGGCCGCTTCTTCGGGCCGCGTTACGTTGATATAGACCCCGCTGCCCATTTCAAATCCCGCGGCAATGCTTACCCTGGGGATCAGTTCTATGTGCCAGTGGTAATGGGGCAGCGGCAGACTGCGCAGGGGCGCAGTATGCAGGTAATAATTGTAGGGGGTGTCCCCTAAAACGTGCGCGTATAGCCGGAACAGCTCTTCAAGGAACTCCGCCAGCTCAGCCCGCTCGGAGGCTGCTGTTTCAAAAAAAGAAGCTTCGTGACGCCGCGGCAGGATCCAGGTTTCAAAGGGGCTGCGGGCGGCAAAGGGGATAAAGGCGGTGTAAGCGCCGCAATTAAGAATCACTCGGCCGTCGAATTGCCTCTCCTCTTCCAGCATGCGGCAAAAAGGGCAGATCCCTTCGGCAAGGTAAGCCTGGTGTGCACTTTCAAGCTCCAGCCGGACGGCGGGAGGAACAAAGGGAAGAGCGATGAGCTGGGAGTGGGGATGTTCAATGGAGGCGCCCGCTTCGCGGCGGTGATTGCGGAAGATCTGCAGGTAGCGAAGCCGGCGGTAATTCGCCAGCGCCCGGCCTCTCCGGTAATATGCTTCAACGACGAGTTCCATCTGCCGCGGGGGAAAGCTGCCGGGCTGCAGGTTGTGCTCCGGGATTTCAATCAGCAGCTCGTGAGCGCCGTAGCCGGGGCTCAATGCTCCCCGGAAATCCGGCGTTCCTTTTTCCTCCAGCATCACCGCCGGGTACTTGTTCGGCACAACCCTGACCCGCCATCCGGCAGTATCCGGTTCCGCCGTGCTGCGCCCCAGCGCCAGGAGCTCCGGGGGAGTCATCCGCTCATTTCCGGCGCAAAAAGGGCAGCCCTCCAGGTAAGCGGGAACGGCGGCGCGGCCGTTTGCCCCGCCGCCTTTTCCGGCAAAGGCTGCCGGTCGTTTGGAGCGCTCCGTGGCGAAGATCACCAGCCGTCCGGAGATGGGATCACGGCGAATTTCAGACAAAAAGACACCTCCGCATAAATTTAACCGGTCAGCCCCGGCGGTCCGGATCCGCCCTTCCGGTCAATAGGGTTCGGCATATGAGACAAAGGGCAGCTTTGCAGGAGCCAGGCCGCGTAAAGAAGGCGGCAGCGTTCGGCGGCACGCTCCCAGTTTTAACAGTGTAATCTTGCCAAAAATCAAGCTTATGTTTCCCGCTGCAGGCCTTTTTATTCCGCCCAAAGCTGCAGGACCGGATCTATATATCCTGCCGCTTAGGGAATAATAGCTTTTGAAATTGATACTCTCTTTCTTGTATTTATTGCCAGTCACAGCCTTATCATTGCTAATTCACTATTTTAAGGAGGCGAAAGCGTGGCCGATCCACAGACTATTTATTTAAACCGCGGCGAGTCTCTGCCGGAGCTATACGGCGAAGATCGCCTGGTTATATTGCCCCGGGACCCCCACAATATCTTTGCATACTGGGAAGTAAGCCCGCAAACCAGGGCGGCCCTGGATAATAGAGCAGTAGAGGAAGGGTGGCCGGAAATCACTTATTGCCTGCGGGTCTATAAATATGCCTGGCCCGAAGAAGAAACAGTAGAAAGCTTTTTTGACCTGGAAGTAAGCCGGGAAAGCAATAACTGGTATATCGCTGTTGCTAATGCAGACAGGTATTACCATGTTGAATTAGGCTGGAAAGCGCCAGGAATTCCTTTCCAATACCTTCTCCGTTCAAACTTAGTCCGGACCCCCCGCAACGGCCTCAGCGACCTGATCGATGAAAACTGGCAACTCCCCGACTGGAAAGCGCAAAAGCTTTTCCGCCGGATCTCACTCTATCATCTCAGCTCGGCGGAATTTTTTAGACGCCTGAGGAAATAAAGAGAAAACAATTCAATTCAAAGAACTGCCCGAAGGAGGCTTTTAAAAAGTCATGGCTCAAGGTTTTCTTGCATTAATTTTACACGCTCACCTGCCCTATGTCCGCCACCCGGAATATGAGCATTCCCTCGAAGAAAAATGGTTTTTTGAAGCGGTAACCGAATGTTACATTCCCCTGCTCATGGTTTTTGAAAGATTGCGAGATGAGGGTATTGACTTCCGATTGACCTTTTCGCTATCACCAACCTTGCTGGCAATGATGGAAGACCCTCTCTTGCAGAAGCGCTGCCGTCAATACCTGCAGAGGCTGCAAAACCTGGCCCGGCTCGAAGAGGAGAGAACCGCCGGCGACCCCTCTTTCGCTCCCCTGGCTCAGCTCTACCGCTCGCATTTTGACTCTGCCGCAGCCTACCTGGATCGCTACGGTTGCCGCCTGGTAAGCGCCTTCCGCAAGCTGGCTGAAGAAAACTACCTGGAGCTAATCACCACCGCATCCACTCATGCTTACCTGCCGCTGCTGCAGCTTCAACCTGAGAGCATCTATGCACAGATAGCCAATGGTGTCCAGTATCATACGGCCCTTTTTGGAGAGGCGCCGCGGGGGCTGTGGCTGCCCGAATGCGCCTTTGAACACGGCCTTGATGACTTCATCAGCGAACTGGGCATACAATACTTTATTACCGCCACTCACGGGGTCCTCTACGCTTCACCCCGCCCCAAGTACGGTGTCTACAGCCCCATCCTGACCCAAAGCGGCGTTGCTGTTTTCGGCCGGGACGCGGAGACATCAAAGCAGGTCTGGAGCGCGCAGGAAGGATACCCCGGGGATTACGACTACCGCGAATTCTACCGCGACATCGCCTATGATCTGCCGCTGGACTATATTGGACCCCACCTGCATCCCCCCGGCATGCGCAGCGACACCGGCATAAAGTATTACCGCATCACCTGTGAAGGGCTGGAATACAAGGAGCCTTACCGGCCGGACCGGGCCCGGGAGAAGGCCGCCCTGCACGCTGGAAACTTCATGTTTAACCGCGAACAGCAGGTCCGCTACCTTTCCACTTTAATGGGCCGTCCGCCGATAATTATCTCCCCGTATGACGCCGAGCTTTTCGGCCACTGGTGGTTTGAGGGGCCTCAATGGCTCGATTATCTTTTCCGGAAAATAGCCTTTGACCAGCCGCATGTAAAGCTGATCACTCCCGGGGAATATCTGGACCTGGGTTATCCGCTGCAGCTGGCAACGCCCAACCCTTCCAGCTGGGGAGACAAGGGATATCATGAAGTGTGGCTAAACGGAAGCAATGACTGGCTTTACCGGCACCTGCACAAAGCCGCCGCCGATATGATCAGGCTGGCAACGGCGCACCCCGAAGCTGAAGGACTGCTGGAAAGGGCCCTCCGACAGGCCGCCCGCGAACTGATGCTGGCCCAGAGCAGCGACTGGCCTTTTATCATGACCGCCGGGACCATGGTCGACTACGCCCGCAGCAGGGCGGAAAGCCACCTGGTTCGCTTCCGGACCCTGGCGCGCCAGATAGACGAGGGAGCTATTGACGCCGAATGGCTTAAAGGATTGGAAGAGGCGGATAATGTCTTCCCGCAGCTCGATTACCGCCTATACCGGGATTTTAAAACCACAGTGCCCGTTGATCTGGCAGGAGTTGTTTAATCCAATATCAGTGCTTTTTGAAAGAGAACAATTGAAACTAGAAAATAAAAATGGGTACAAAAATTAACTTTTGTACCCAAAACGGTGAAGGAACCAAGCCGGGGTTAGCTGGGGCTTAAGGTCATTTCAAGATTTAAAAAAAGAGACAGCTTGCGGCTGCCTCATCAGGGAGAAAAATATTATTATTATCAGTTCCTGACCGGCAGCCTGGCGATCCTTTACAGGACCCATAGCTTTGCGTCACTGCCTTGCGGCAGCTTTGCCTTTATCGGTTTAACTTTTGCCTGAGCATATTATATACTTTACCGGGCTTTGATGCAACCCTTTTGCGCAAAAAATGGATGAATCAAACCGGCAATTCATCGATTAGCCCGGCAATATAACGCAAGATGATCGCAGCATCGCCGGAAAATCTATTTGGGAGTTGGTTAAGGACCGCTAATCAGGGAGCGTAAATCTAAGTCAGGGGAACCATGTAAAATGAGAAAGGCCTGGGCGCCATCTTGATCCAGCCAGGCAATACCGGGGCGGCCGCCGGCGGTAAATTCAAGCATGCCGTCCCGGCAAATATTAACCGAAGTGTCTTCAATAGTTTCAGCGCTGACACCAATTTTCCGGCTGATCCGGTCGACAAATTCCCGCAAGTCCGGCGAAGGAGAGCAATCACATATCCAGATCAGCTTCTCGTCTCCTCGGCGGTAGACAGCGGCAGCATAATCATTCCCTGCCTGGAAAAACTCTTGCGCCCCTTCTTTGTCAAGGGCAAACCCGCCCGGCAGCGTAAGCGGCGGCGTCACCGCTTCTGCGTTTGCTGTTGAAGGAACTTCCGAAATTTTTCCATCTACACAATCCAGTTCTGCGTTCTCCTCATATGACAGGCGCTGCGGGGTCAGCAGGCCGGAGCGGCTGAGGGCAAGGCCGCCGCCGGCAAAAAGAAGAATAAGGGCGGCTGCGCCGGCCAGGCGCCGCCAGGAGAGAGAACGGGTAAGAGGGACGGCACGCTCTTTCTTATCCCGGTCCAGGCCCGCCCGGATGCGCGCCCAGAGCGGCTCCGCTGGTGGATAAGACACGCTTTCCAGCTCGCGCTGCAGCGCCTCCCGAATAATCTCTTCATGGCTGCGGCCGGTTCGCTCGGAATGCATTAATCTACACCGCCTCCCTCATCTGTTTGACAAATAAGATCTTCTTTTGGTTCCAGCACCCGGGACAACCTGACACGGGCCCGGAAAAGACGCGACTTTGCAGTTCCGGGACTGATTTTAAGGAGCCGTGCTATCTCGGCAAGCTTGAGATCATAAAAATACTGCATGATCACCACCTGGTACTGCTCGGGAGGAAGAGTGCGCAGGGCCGCACGGACCCGGGCTATTTCTTCTTCGCGGATGACCTGCTCTTCGGTGCTGCTAGGAGTTATTTGGGCTGAACCGGCCTCCGGTTCAACGGGGTTGCCGGAATAATAAAGGCGTTTTTCGCGCTTCAAATGGTTGCGGGCCAGGTTGGTCGCAATTGCCGCCAGCCAGGGCCCAAATTTCTCTTTTTCCCGCAACCGGGTTATATTCTGGAAAGCCTTAATGAAAGCATCCTGGGTGATATCCTCAGCGCTCTCCCGGTGGCGTAAAATGGCAAAAACCGCGGCGTAGGTGCGCCTGTAAAATATCTCAAAAAGCTCACGGCGCGAAGCGTCGTCATTCTGCCTTACCAGCTGCGCCACGCGTTCCCGTTCCAAGGCAGTTCTCCTTTATTGAAATCACTGCCTAGGTATTCGCGCCTTTACTTCTCTTTTCCTTTTGAAAGCTGTGTTAAATACTCTAAAGGATTTAGCGCCAGGAAAAACAATTCTCCCTGAAAAACATCAATTAAATCTTAGGGTTCCTTCTGGAGATGATCTATTTTCTGGATGTAAAGTTCAGCCAGCGAATCAGAAAACTCTTCGGAAAAAGCTTCACTGTAAATGCGGTAGGAAGGCTTCTCCGGATCGGGCAATACCAGGGTCCACCCCTGGGGATGGTAAATTTTTAGACCGTCAATCATCTCGGTCCTCCTGTTGGCCGTCTCCTGGATCAGGCGCCTCATTACCCGCCCCTTCATGGTCCAGGGACAGGGTATCTCCCGTTCACGGACCTTAATCGCCGGGATCTCATCAAGCAGTCCGGTGAGGGTGAGATCCTGGTCGGCCAGCAGATCGAGCAGGTAAACCAGCGCGGCGACACCGTCGAAAGAGAGCGCTGCGGAGAGGTTGCGGCCCGACCGGGAGGGTGCCTGCTTCTCCTGCTTCTCCGCTATCTCCATCAGGCTGCGCGGCGCAGCCTTGGTCCGCAGCACCCGCCCCTGGTAACGCTCCGCCAGCTTCTCCACAACCTGCGAGACATGCACCGGCACCGCCACGGTGCTTCCCCGGCGCTCCCGGAAAATCAACAATGAGATGAGGGCGGTATAGAGATCGCCCTGCACAGGCTTTCCCCTTTCATCGAAAATAAGCGCCTTATCGCCGCCCGGTGTGATCATCGCACCGAGGGTGGCATTATTTCTCCGCACCGCCGCCGCCAGCTCACTGCTGCGATAGGTGGGCAGATCGTTTATATCGAAGCCGGGTTCGTCCCCGGAAGCTGATGCGGAATTTATCGTTATAACGGTGCAATAGATCTGTTGCAGCAAAGGAATAAGAAAGCGCCGCAGGTACGGCGTAGGATTGCCCAGCACGACTCGCAGGCCCGCACGGGCCAGCTTGTTGAGAGAGACGTTTCGCAGCAGCTCGGTACGGTAAATCTCATCCAGGTTTGAAAGCCGCAATACTTCACCGATGGCATCTCCGGGAGCCCGGGAAAAATCCTCACGGAAATAGAGCTGTTCTATCTTTCGCTCCAGGCTCCGCGCCAGGGGCAGCCCTTCATCGTCAAAAAAAGTAAGAGAGATGCCGTATTTCTCGCCGGAAGAATGCGAGATATGCATCCCCCCACGCGCTTTCAGGTAGGTTACCGCACGCCGCGCCATGGGGATGAGAAGTTCGCCGCCGTCGAATACAGAAACTCCCGCGGACAGCAATCCCGAAATAAAGGCTTTGCGCAGAGTTACTGAAGGCTTATAGCCGTCATCGCTGACCAGGACCGCTCCGCGCAAGATGGAGCCGTATACCGCGCCGAGCCGGACCAACATTTCCGGGGTAATATCACGGTTCATCTCTCCCTGAATGCCATGGCGCCCAAAGATTGTCCGTGTAGCCTTACTCCCCCAGATCAGGCTCTCATGCAAAACTACACCGCTTTCAACCACCTTTGCCGGCCATACTTTTACCCCGGGTTTAATCACCACCCCCTCCTGAACGAGGCTGCCGTCGCCGACTACCGCCTCTTCATAGACGGCGGCGCGGCTGCCCAGCTGAACTGAACTGCAGAGAATTCCCCCTCGCAGAGCGGCGCCCCTGCCGATATATGCTCCTTCCCAGGTAAGCCCTCTTTTTACTGAAGCCCTATCCTCCACCCGGGTATGGGAGCCCAGGACCGTGCCGTCGCTAATCCGGGTTCCCGGTCCAATGTGACAGCCCGCGCCGATATAGAGGGGCCCCTGGAGCAGCGCGCGGGGATGAATGGACGCGCCTTCCTCCATCCAAATCCCTTTTTCGCCCCTAACTCCGTTCAGCTTTACCCTGACCCGTCCGGCAAGGACCTCCCGGTGCGCCCGCAAATACTCTTTTAAGTCCCCGATATCACACCAGAATCCCTCCAGAACACAGCCGAAAAGCGGCTTCTTCATCTCCAGCAGGCGGGGGAAAAGATCTTTGCTGAAATCAAACATGCGCCCCGGCTCAACCAGGTTGAGAACATCGGGCTCCAGGATATAAATCCCCGTATTTACCGTGTCGCTGAAGACCTCGCCCCAGCCCGGTTTTTCCAGAAAGCGGTTGATCCGACCGTCAGGATCGATCATTACCACGCCGTACTCAAGGGGATCTACCACCGACTTCAAAACAAGGGTGGCGATGGCCCCGCGGGCACGGTGAAAATGCACCGCTTCGGTAAGATCAAAATCGGTAAGCGCATCTCCGCTGACCACGATGAAAGTCTCATCGAGCATGGAAGCGGCGTTTTTAACGCTTCCCGCCGTTCCGAGGGGCTCTTCCTCTACGAAGTAGTGTAAATTAACCCCAAACCGGCTGCCGTCACCAAAATGATCCCTGATCTGCTCCGGCAGGTACTGCAAGGTTACGGCAATATCGCGAAAACCGTGTTTCTGCAGCAGCTCTACGCTGTACTCCATCAGCGGCCGGTTCATCACCGGGACCATGGGCTTCGGCCTGTCGCAGGTTAGCGGGCGCAGGCGCGAACCTTCGCCTCCCGCCATGATTACCGCTTTCAAGAATGTTCACCTCGTCGCGTAAAATTGTCCCGTTAGACACTCCACAAATAGTATCCCCCACCCAGGCAGAGTTAGTTAACCAGGTGCCTGGCACCAAATTAACTAACTAATTGTAGCGGGAGGGAGGAGACACAACAGGGGCAACCTGTTCCGGCTGTGATAAAAAGGGCTCCGGACGGCCGGTTTCACGGCGCCAGCGCCTGGCCTCGGGTGAAAAAACAATTTGCTGGTAGATTGATTCATATTGACGGGCAATTGAAGGCCATGAATATTTGTCCTCCACATCCTGCAGGGCTTGCCGGGCCAGGCGGCGGGCAAGCCCGGGATTGCCAAGCAGAGCGCAGACCTGCCCGGCAAGGTCAGCCGCGTTGCCCGTGGCTGCCCTGATCCCGTTGACGCCGTGGTTTACCGTTTCAGAGAAGCCCCCGGTGTCGCTTACCACCACCGGCGTCCCTGTGGCCATCGCCTCCAGCGCCACCAGGCCAAAGGGCTCGTAATGGCTGGGAAATACAGCAACGTCGGCATGGGCATAAAGCTGATTCCGCGTCTCTTCGTCGATGAAACCGGCAAATGTAACCTGCCGATCAAGACCCAAATTAAGCGAAAGACGGTGCAGCTCTTCGGCATAGGGACCCTGCCCGGCAATGATGGCGCGCACATTGGGAAAACGATCCCGGATCATAGGCAGCGCCTCGAGCAGCAGCTGGACCCCTTTCTCGCGCACCAGCCTGCCGATGAAAAATATGATCTTCTCCCCCGGGGCGGCAAATTTCTGCCGCACCGCCGGGTCGGGTGCGGAAACCTGGAAAGCCGCCGGGCGGATCCCGTTGGGAATGATTGATATTTTGTCCGGTGGCAGGTTGAAAACGCCTTCAATTTCTTCGCGCATGTAACGGCTGTTGCAGATCACCCGCCAGGCCTCATAGGTCAGGAACCATTCCACTTCGCCGATGTAGCGCTGCTCGTCGTTATGCAAGCCCTGGTTGCGGCCAAACTCGGTTGCATGGATGGAGGCAATCAGGGGCATGTGAAAAATATGCTTGATTCCCCGTGCGGCATAAGCAACCAGCCAGTCGTGCGCGTGCACCAGGTCGAAGCGCCGCCTGAGGCAGAGGCTGACCCCCTTCTCCAGCATGGCCAGGTTCAACTGGTGCACCCAGGCGAAAAAATTCAGCGGGCGGCCGTGGTAAGGCAAAACCCGGTGAATGATCACCCCCTCATTTTTCTCTGTATGCGGCAGATTTTCTTCCAGTGTGGTGATTACTTCCACCTCGTTGCCCTCGCCTGCCAGGGCGCGCGAGAGCTCGCTGACAACGTGAGCTATCCCTCCGATTACACGGGGCGGGTATTCCCATGTAAGCATTAAAATGCGCATCTGCTCCACTCCATCTCGTCATGGTGGTAAAAGGGAAAAAGTCCTTAGGGAAGGACTCCTTATATTATCCCCCGTAATTCAAATAAACTTGCCTTGTTTCAGCAGCTCTAAGAAAAACGCTAACAATTGCAGGGGCGAGGCATGTCTCGCCAGGGGTAAGGCTGAGTGATTCTGTTAGTGGAGCAGCTTTTTTCTCCGGTAGGGGTTCGGGCGGCTCATGAGCCGCCCCTACAACTCTGGCGGAACCAGGGAATTAGCCCTTCTTTTTTGTAATAAAGCATGGCTGCAACCAAAAGCGCCATCCCTACTGGTATGAATATGAGCGGAAAATCTCCTATCCATGTTTCCACAAGCACCGAAGTTAAATTAATGCCTATATGAACGAATATGGGAACCAATAGCGAATCTGCCCATACAAAAACGAAGGCCAGCAAAATTCCCAACAAAAAAGTATACGCTGACTGCAGTATATTGAAGTGAACCAAGCCAAAAAAAACGGCCTGCAGAACCACGGCCGGCACAATTTTTAAATCTTCCCGGAAACGGTTGAATATTACTCCTCTAAACACAATTTCCTCCAGGGCAGGCGTGATTATGCCAACGGTAAACAGAACCAGTAGAATGCTCTCATGCTTAACCAGCAAACCGGCCAATTCTCTATGTGAAGGAAATATTTTCTCCAAATTCGCAACCGTTAATAAACCGGATAAAAAGAGAGAAGTTCCGGCTCCCAAAAACAAAGCTACCACTAGATGAGACAAAGGTATTTTCTTAATACGGCAGTGCTGCCAAAAATTACGGCCAATAACCAAAAATAACAGCCAGATTCCCAAAACAGCCAAAACTGCACCTGCTGTCGATAATAGCTGTACATTTGATAACAAAAACCGCTCAATCATTTCTGACAGTTCTAAAATAGAACCCTCATCGATAGGCTCACCCTGTACCGCCATATTAAATACCACAATAACCCCATAGGAAAAAGAAGCAATAAAGGAAACCAGCATAGATGCCGCCAAGTATATAATTATTATCAATAAGACAAAGCCAATCATTTTAAGATATCTTTTAATTTGATTTTCATCCTTTATGGAGCAAAACATCCGCGATTAGCCTCCCCGGCAACAAAAAATAATAGTAATTTCTATTAACTTTCCATGTTGCCTTTTTTTGATTTTAGGAAGGAATTCTGCTTCGATGCGGTTGGCACCGGTTCCTGCATGGTTATTACTTCGAGGCGGCTGCCGTCCGTCCGGAAGATGACGCTGCCGTGCAGGTCGGTGCGCAAGACTTTCACGCCGGCTTCTTCCAGCGCAGCCAGGGTGTCCGGGTGAGGATGGCCAAATGTGTTTGGCCCCACCGAAATGACGGCATAGCGTGGCTTTACCGCCCGGAGCAGTTCGGGCAGCAGCTCCATAAAAGCGCCGTGATGGGGAACCAGGAGCACATCCGCCCCGAGATGGGATTTCTGCCTGAGAAGCTCCCGGGCGCCTTCATTTTCAATATCGCCGCAGAACAGAAAGCTTGCTTCGCCGTAGCTGAGCTTGAAGACCAGCGAGTTGTTGTTCAGGTCACTGCCGGTTCCCTCGATTAGTTTTTGCGGCGGCCCCAAGGTCTCAAGGCGCAACCCGGAAGCGGCGCCCCAGGCGCGTCCCGCCCCGGCCCGCTCAATATGGATCCCCTGCGCTGCCGCCCGCTCCAAAAGGTCTTCATAATAGGGCGATTCACCTTCTGCAGGGGAAACCAGGAGGGTGTTCACGGGGATCTCTTCAACAAGGGGCAGCAGGCCGCCAAAATGGTCTTCGTGGGGGTGGCTGACCACGGCCAGCTCAATCCGGCGGATGCCCTGCCGGCGCAGGAAAGGAAGCAGCACCATCTCCCCAGTCTTTCCCGGCTCCTCCCTGGGTGGAGAATCCCCGCCCCCGTCGATTAAAATGTTCGTCCCGCAGGGCGATTCTACCAGGGCCGCTGCTCCCTGCCCCACGTCGAGAAAAGCAACTACCATTTCGGAGGAGTGAGTCGGGATCACGATGTGACCCCATAACAGCAGGACGGCCAGCCCCAGAATGGCAAAGAGGAGCAGCTTGCGGATAAAAATAGCGTTTTGTTTGGTAAAAGATTTCAGGAGATATTTTTGCAGCGGCATGCCCTGACTTGCCGGGTGTGGGGGCTGGAGTTCTTTTTCCCGCTGCCGGAGCCGGCGATAGCGGTAATATAGAAAAACAGAGCCGGCCATCAACAGGTATATGAGAGCCAGTCCCGCTTCACCAGGGGGCTGGACCGGGCGGTAGAAAAAGGGGTAGCGGGCCAGCCCGGTAACCAGGATCACCAGTTGAAGCAGGAGGCCGCAGAGACGCAGGATCAGCGCGGCGGCCGCCGGCCAGTTAAGCCCCAGCAGGGCGCCGCCCAGCCCCAGGCCCACCAGCGGCGCCATCAGCGGCAGCAGGATCAGATTGAAGAAGAGCGCTCCTACCGGGATATGCTGAAAATAGTAGGCGCAGAGAGGCAGGACCCCGATCTGCGCCGCCAGCGTCACCGCCAGTGAAGACCGGATAAATTTGGGCAGTCTCATCTTTAGCGCCGCTTCGGCAAGGGGCGGCTGCAGGTAGATTATGCCCAGGGTGGCGGCATAAGAGAGCTGAAAGCCTACAGTGAAAAGATGAAGCGGATTCAGCGCCAGGGTAACCAGGGCGGCCAGGCCTATCGCCGTGGGCAGATCTCGATCCCGGTCCAGGAGCTGCGCTCCCAGGGCAAAAGAGAGCATTACTGCCGCCCGCAGCGCCGATGGACGCATCCCCGTCAGGTAGGCGTATCCCAAAGTGAGGACAATGGCCAGGAAAAGCGGCAGCTTCCCCCGCAGGCCCAGCCTGCGCCACAGCCCCAAAATCAGCGCCGCCACCAGGCCCACGTGAAGGCCGGAAACGGCAAGCAGGTGGCCGGTGCCGCTGGAGGTGAAATTATCCTGAATATCCTCCGGCAGGCGGCTGCGCTGCCCGAAGAGGATCCCCGCCAGCAGCTCCGCCTCCGGCGAAGGCAGGTTCTTTTCGATTACGGCAACCATGCGGCTGCGCAAAGCAATGGCCGAGGCAGCCAGGCGGCCGGGGTTCCCGCCGCCAAGCAGGCTGACCTGGAGCGGGTTGGGATAGATGAGGCCGTCAATCCCCTGTGAGCGGAGATAAAAGGCGTAGTCAAAGCCGCCGGGCACGCGCCTTCCTTTCGGCTCAACGATGGTGCCGCGCAGGCGCAGCCTTTCTCCGAAGCGGTAGAGTTCCCGCGCAACGCCGTAGATCTTGACCAGGAGCCTGCCGGAGATATCTCGGCGCCCTTCCGGCGTCTGCACCGTTTCCACCTGCAGCACGTAAGCGCTGTGATCCTCGCGGTGCAGCGGCTCCTCTGCGATAGTCCCCTCCACATAAAGGGGAGGGCCGGCATAATCGAGCAGCCCGCCGCCCTCCGGGTGCGGGTAAAAAGCCACAAAAAAGGCGGCCGTCCCGGCGGCCGCCGCTATCAACATTAATAATGCCGCAAAAAGGCTGAGTCGCCTCTTCCAGAGAGCCCAGACCATGACAGCCAGCATGAACCCCGGCAGTATAATTGCCCAAAGGGGCGCCTCCAGCCAGAGCCGCCCCAGGGCGATGCCAGCGATATAAAACAAGCTTATTGCCGCCAGGGGGCGGAGCTCGAAATTCAAAACACGGCCACCTCTCCCCCAATAATAGATGGTTTAAGTGAACCTGAAAACAATTCTCTTTAAACAGGAATATAATGATGTTTAAATCTTTTTACTTTTCACGATCATATCACGTCAATGGTATCATGTCATCCTAGTGCAGCGAAGGATCTCAAACCAGGACATGAGAATAAAAGGTTGGGGGCAAAAGCGATGCCCTCAACCTGGACGATTGTGTTTGCGGGAAAAAGCCTAAGAATTAAAAAGAGCGGTGGAAAGGTAGCGATCGGCAAGATCGGGGAAAAGGACAACGATTAGCTTATCTTTGTTTTCAGAACGGCGGGCCAGCTGCAAGGCGGCCCGGCAGGCGGCTCCGGCGGAGATGCCCACCAGGATGCCTTCTTCTTTAACCAGGCGGCGCGCCATCTCGAAGGCCGCCGCATCGCTAACGGGAATCACTTCGTCAATGAGTTCTCGCTGCAGCACCGGCGGGATGAAGCCGGCGCCGATGCCCTGGATTTGGTGCGTCCCGGGCCCCCCACCAGAGAGCACCGCGGAGGAGGCCGGCTCCACGGCAACGATCTGCACGGAAGGCTTCTTCTGCTTAAGAATGCGGGCCACCCCGGTAATGGTGCCGCCGCTGCCCACCCCGGCAACAAAAAAGTCCACCGCGCCGTCCGTGTCCTCCCATATCTCCAGGGCGGTGCCGGCCGCATGCGCCGCCGGGTTGGCCGGGTTGGAAAATTGCTGGGGAATCCAGCAGCGCTTGTCGGCGGCGGCCATCTCCTCGGCCTTCCGGATCGCGCCGGGCATGCCTTCTTCTCCAGGGGTCAGGATCAGCTCGGCTCCGAGAGCTTTCAGCAGAGCGCGCCGTTCCGCGCTCATTGTCTCCGGCATCACCAGGACACAGCGGTAGCCTTTCGCCGCGCTGACCATGGCCAGGGCAATCCCGGTGTTGCCGCTGGTCGGCTCGACGATTATGGTATCCTCTTTAATTAACCCTTCCCTTTCGGCGGCTTCGATCATGCTCAGGCCGATGCGGTCCTTCACGCTGCCGCCGGGATTAAAAAATTCCAGCTTCGCCGCCACCCTGGCGGTGCAGCCTTCAGCAACCCGGTTCAAGTAGACCAGCGGGGTTTTGCCAATCAGGGAGGTGATATTTGGGGCAATCTTCATTGATTTAACCTCCTGCAGGACTTATTAACCAATTTTAGCAGCAGCGCTTAAGTATGGCAAACGGTTTTTCATGAATTAATATGGGAAAGGGTCATCTTCGCAGCGCTCAAGGCAGAGATCCTTCGGGCTTCGCCCTCAGGATGCCATGGACAGGGATGGCTTCGCCCTCAGGATGCCAGGAGAGGAGTCCTTTTCCGGCAAGGGCTGCCCTTTACGATACCGCCGGTGTAAGTTACAATAATTATATAATCTTAATTGGATGACAATCATAGCTTATAGCAGGGAGGATATGAGATGAAAAAGGGTCTGACTATTTTCCTGGCGGTCGTAGTACTGCTGGTACTGCTGGTCCTGCCTCTCATCGGCAGCTATAACCGCCTCGTGGGCCTGGATGAGCAGGTGAACAATAACTGGAGCCAGGTTGAGAACCAGCTGCAGCGCCGCCTGGACCTGATTCCCAACCTGGTGGAAACGGTAAAAGGCTACGCTGCACACGAAAAAGAAGTTCTTGCCGATGTCAGCGCCGCCCGCGCAAAACTTGCCGGCGCGCAAACTGTCACCGAAAGCGCCGCCGCTGAAGCGGAGTTAAGCAGCGCGCTGGCCCGCCTGCTGGTAGTTGTCGAAAACTACCCCAACCTGAAGGCAGACGCCAATTTCCGCCAGCTGCAGGACGAACTGGCCGGAACAGAAAACCGTATCGCCACGGCGCGGATGGATTACAATAACTCTGTAAGAGAGATAAATGCAGCCGTGCGCCGCTTCCCCACGGTGATCGTAGCCCGGTTGTTTGGTTTCAGCAGCAGGGACTACTTTGAAGCGGATGAAGACGCCGGCAAGGCGCCGGAAGTTGATTTCAACAATTAAATGAAACCCCGTTTTGTCATACACTTTTGCTTTGTTTACCGGCAAACCGTCTCTAGAAAAAGAGCAATTCGCCAGTCCTTAACTGCAGTGAATTATTCCTTTGGGAGAGAACAATGTGAAACGGATACTCAGGCTTAGCTGCACAACAGTTTTTATCGTGGCCGCCGCCATCTTCTGGCTTGTCGCGGCCCCTGTTGATGCGGCGACACAGGTGCCCCCGCCGCCTTCACCGGCCGCTTATGTAAACGACTACGCCAATCTTCTTGACGCGGAAACCTTCGCAGAGCTCTCCGCTGTAGGCCGGGCGCTTGAGGAAAAAACGGGAGCGGAACTGGTCCTGGTTACGGTGGAAAGCATGGAAGGAGCGGCCATCGAGGAATATGCCCTGTCCCTTTTTCGAAGCTGGGGGTTGGGGAAAAAGGATAAAAACAACGGCGTGCTCCTTCTGGTAGACCGGGAAAGGCTGCTGGCAGGGCAGAGCGGTAAAGTGCGCATTGAGGTGGGCTACGGCCTGGAAGGCGCCATCCCCGACGGAACAGCGGGCTATATTCTTGACTATTACGTTCTTCCTGAGTGGGAAGAAGAGAATTATGCCGCCGGCATCAAGATGGGCTACCTGGCCCTGGCAGCCGAGGTGGCCGAAGAATACGGCGTCAGCCTTGAAGAAGTCCTGGCCCCGCTGGAGGAGTACCGGCAACTGCATTCATCGCCGGATGGGTTTGACAAAGGAGAGCTAATCTTCTTTGTCCTGTTCCTGTTGCTCTTTTTTATTCTCCCGCTCATCTTCAGGCTTTTCGGACGTGGAGGCCCTTCTTCCGGGAGAGGATTCCCTACTGGCGGCTTTGGAGGGTTCGGAGGAGGTTTTGGAGGCGGCTTTGGTGGAGGCTTTGGCGGGGGCGGCGGATTTGGCGGCGGGGGCTTCGGCGGAGGTTCATCCGGAGGAGGCGGCGCCAGCCGCTGATAGACATAAAAATTAGTGGGGCTGTCCAAAAGGGCAGCCCCACGTTGTCATATGGAGACATCCCGGTTTGGAGATCCTTCGCTGCGCTCAGGATGACAAAAAAGAGCGCTCAGATGACAAAAAAGAATGCAGGATGGCCTGAACGGGCGGGCGTGGAAGCCCGCCCGTTCAGGAAAACAGAAGCAAGAAGATGCAATGGCTACAGTTTCTTTTTGTAAACGCGGTAGATCTTGTAGAGTTCTCCCCCGGCTTTCCTGGCATCGAGGTTCATCGCCTTATTAAATTCGTGGATTGTCGAACCTTCGCCAAACGTATACCCCAGGCGGTAAGCATGGAGCATGGTGTAATAGTAAAGCGCGGCGGAAACGCCTCGCTTGCGCCATTCCGGGGTCACAAAGAGGACGAAAAGCCTGGTCCCCTTGATTCTGCGTTTATACCAGAAGAATTTAATAATTCCAAAGGGAAATAACCGCCCGTTCAGATGAGCCAGGACCTGGTTGTAGTCGGGCAGGGCAATGGACAAACCAATGGGTTCGCCTTCACTGCTTTCAATAAATAAGACCAGTTCGGGCTGGGCCAGTTGTTTCAATTTCATGGCTTCGGCTTCAATCTCTTCCATGCTCGGGGGGATCATATCCGGCCAGTCGGGCATGGAACGCTCGACTATATCTTTGATGATCAGCATCTCCCGCCTGAGCGCTCTTAAATTGATGGGACGCACCCGAAAATTGTAGCGGCGGCGCACCGCTTCCACGCCTTTTTGCAGGCGTTCCGGAAGCCCATTGGTTAAATCGTAATAGTAAGCGTAGCGATCAAAATCCTTCTCGAAGCCGTATTGCTCGAAAAACTGCGGGTAATAGCGGGGATTGTACGAGTTAAGTAAAACCGGCGGTGAATCAAAGCCCTTGATCAGCAGTCCGCGGTAGTCATCCCCGTTGCTGGGAGATTGGGGCCCGGTGACCTCTTCCGCCTCCTTTTCCCGCAGCCAGGCAAGTCCGGCGTCAAACAGCGCCCGGGCAGTGGGGTAATCTTCCACAGATTCAAACAGCGTCATGTAGCCTGATTTTCTCTGCTTGGCTTTGTTCAATCTTTCATCCAGGCCTACCCCTATACGGCCTACAGGCTTATCTCCTTTAAAGGCCAGCATGAAACAATAGGGCCCCAAGCGCAGCAGCGCATTTTTCTTCGGGTTGAGCGTATTATGCATGTCCATTAGCAGCGGCGGAACCCAGTTCGGATCGTTGCTGTATATTTGCCATGGCAGCCTGACAAAAATGTTGCGGTCACTCCTGGTTACTACCGGCTTGATCCGGATCTCTGCAGGCAACCTTATTCACCTCCCTCCGTTTTTGGTACCTGCTTTATTCACTTCTAATTGGCAGAAATCCTTTTTTCGATATATTCCGCATACTTCCATTATTGCCGCCGCAGTATTATTCCAATGAAGAGAAATGGCAATTTAAAATGGCAATATAGCAGCCTAAAATAATATAATATTCAAGAGCAGTTGCAGCTGATCCCCTTGTCAAATGCACCTAAATCCGGCCATAATATTTTAGAGACGATTTCAACTAGTGGCCTATGAATTTATATACAGATATTTCTGATGATGAAGGAATCAGTCTGCCTGTGTCGAATACATTTCTGTTATCTTTTCTCTTATCTTTTCTCAACATTTGATTACAGAGGGGGAAATGTTGGTGAAGCTAACCACCCGCAAGATTGTCGTCTCCGGAATACTGGGGGCCATTGCCATCTTGTTAGGAGTAACCCCGCTGGGCTTGATTGCGGTACCTACACCCTTAGGCCATGCCACCATTTTACACGTTCCAGCTATTCTGGGAGGGGTCCTCGAGGGACCGCTCGTCGGCCTGCTAATCGGATTAATTTTTGGTCTTATTAGTTTTTTAAGAGCTACCCTGCCCATGTTCAGTGATCCCCTCGTAGCGATATTACCGAGATTGTTTATCGGCATCACCGCCTACCTGGCCTACGCATCGACAAAAAGGATCAATTCATTTTTTGGCTACGTTTTAGCCGGCATCGTCGGCACCGCCACCAACACAGTCCTGGTCCTGGGAATGGCGGTTATTAGAGACTACATTCCTCTTGAAGTCGCAGTTGCTTCCGGCCTGGCCCACGGCATCCCCGAAATGATCGTAGCCACGGTGTTGACCGTTCTCCTGGTCGGCGGGATTAAAAGAATCAGGGGATTTGAAGACCCGGCCGGGAACATCCGGTAGAAATTTAATTGGAGCCGTTATTTAAATTGAATCTGCTGGTTGAGTTTAATAATGTTTTTTTTAGCTACCAATCTGCCTCCGGAAAGCCGGTAGAGGCGTTGCGGGGAATTACCCTGCAAATTGGGAAAGGCGAATTCTTGTCTATAATCGGCCGGAACGGATCGGGCAAATCTACGCTGGCCAGGCATTTCAATGGGCTGTTAACCCCCACCTCAGGCGAGGTTCTTGTTGCCGGCCTCTCCACCGCCACAAGTGACCAGAAGCAATTGTTAGAAATCCGCAAACGGGTAGCAATGGTTTTCCAGAACCCTGACAACCAGCTAATCAGCTCCATCGTGGAAGAGGATGTGGCCTTCGGCCCGGAAAACCTGGGGGTTCCCCCGCCGGAGATCAGGAAACGGGTCAACCATGCCCTGGCGGCCCTGAATATGTTCAAATACCGCCGCGAACCGATCTGCCATCTCTCGGAAGGGCAAAAACAGCTCGTGGCTATTGCCGGGGCGCTGGCGATGAAGCCGGATTGCATCGTCCTAGACGAACCGACCGCTCAGCTGGATCCATGCAGCCGGAAGCAGGTTCTCGAGAGCTTGAAAAAGCTGAACCGCGACGAGGGGATCGCCATCGTTTTCATCACCCATTTAATGAGCGAAGCGGTTAATTTTGACCGGGTAGTAGTTATGGAACAAGGGGAGGTCAAGGTGGACGGCCTCCCCGAGGATATATTCAGCAGGGTAGAGCTGCTGGAAAAAGCAGGCCTCGACATCCCGGTAGCGGCCCGGCTGGCCGTTGAATTGAGGCAGAGGGGCTTTCCGGTAGCTCCGGGCATATTGCGCGTGGAGGAGCTTGTAAACAGCCTATGCCAATTGAAATAGAACATTTAAACCATACTTACAAAGAGGGGACCCCTTTTGCCCGGCAGGTCCTTTTTGACATCAATTTAAAAATTGATGACGGGGAATTTATTGGTCTCATCGGCCCTTCTCAAGCGGGTAAAACAACGCTGGGCCAGTACCTGAATGCGCTTTTCATCCCCAGGAGCGGCCGGGTGCTCATCGACGGACGGGATACCGCCGACCGGAAAACAGACCTGGTGCAGATCAGGTTTGAGGTAGGCTATGTCTTTCAAAACCCCGAACACCAGCTTTTTAAAACCACTGTGGGCGAGGATATCGCTTTCGGCCCAACCCGCCAGAGGTGCACCCCGGAAGAGGTCCGTGAAAGGGTCCGGGAAGCAATGCTCCTGGTGGGGCTCGATGAAGAGACTTTTTACCAGCGGGATATCTTTGCTTTAAGCGGTGGGCAAAAGAGAAGGGCGGCCATCGCGGGAGTCCTGGCCTGCCGCCCCAGGGTTCTCATCCTCGACGGGATCACGGCGGGACTCGATCCGCGCGGCCGCAAAGAGATACTGGATGTGGTGGAAAGGCTGCACCGGGAACGAGAGATGACCGTGATTTTCATCTCTCACAGCATGGATGACGTGGCCCGGCTGGTGGAGCGCATCGTGGTCATGGACCGGGGCCGGATCATCGACGACGGGCCGGCGCGGGAGGTGCTCGCCAGGGTCAACCGCTTGAAGCAAATCGGCCTCGAGCCGCCCCAGGTGATCGAGATCATGCAGCGGCTTCGGGAAAAGGGGTTCGCCGTGCCGGCAGGGATATTGAATGTCGATGAAGCGCTCTCTGAAATAGTCAAAGCTTTGGGCAGGCCGGGGGTGAAGGAAAGTTGGAATTAACCAGGGACCTGACCCTCGGCGTCTACCTTCCCGGCAAAACCGCCCTGCACTGTCTTGACCCGCGGACCAAGATCGCCGGCGCATCGGGGCTGATTCTGCTGCTCATACTGACCAATAACTATGCCGCCTATGCCTCTTTTGCCGCTTTTACCCTCGTCCTGATACTGGCGGCAAAGATACCGCTCCGCTTTGCCCTGAAGGGACTGCGGCCCATGCTGCCGTTCCTGGCGATAATGTGGGTGTTCCAGTTCCTCCTTCAAAAACCGCCGGGATCAAAAGTGATCTTCTCCTACTGGATCTTCAGCGCCACCGATGCGGGGCTGCACATAGGCACGCTCATGTCCATCCGGGTGCTGCTGCTTTTCCTGGTGATAACCATACTTACTTTAACCACCTCCACGGTGGAACTGACCGACGGCGCCGAGGCCCTGCTGCGGCCGCTGCAAAAAATAGGGGTGCCCGCACAGGAGCTGGCCCTGACCATGGTGATTGCGCTTCGCTTTGTGCCCACGCTGGCCGAAGAGGCCGAGAAGATCATCAAGGCGCAAACGGCGCGCGGGGTCGATTTTAACCGGGGGAACTTCATCCGGCGAACGTTTAAACTTTTCCCCGTGCTGCTGCCCCTGTTTATAAATGCCTTTAAACGCGCCGATGAACTGATCACGGCCATGGAGTCGCGCTGTTATACCGGCGGGGCGGGGAGGACAAAAATGAAATCGCTCCGGATGGGTAAAAGCGACTATTTCGCCTGGGGAATTTTTGCCGCCTTTACCGTTGTCCAGGTGTTTTTGATGCTTAAGATAGGACGCCCTTATTAATTAAATGTAGGGCAAGGCACGGGCGTTAGCCCGGTAGGGGTCTTTTGCCGGAAACGCGGTATTTGCGCTGCTTAACCGGCATGGGCTTGGGCGGCCCGTGGGCCGCCCCTACAAATTCAAAGAAAGCTGTTATGTAAATCCGAATATTGATCCCGATGCAGGGTGGGATAGAAACCCTTCCCCACGGAATCTCTTTTTCTCTTTTCAGGCCTTGCTTGCGGAGCCGAAAAGGCGGATTTTTTCGCGGATGATTGCCGTCGTGGCCTCGCGGGCCGGCTTGAGAATATTGCGCGGATCAATTTCATCGGGATGATCCGGCAGGTATTCACGGATAGCGCCGACAAAGGCTTCCCTGATGTTCGTATCAATATTAATCTTCCGCACGCCGAGGCGCACCGCTTCTTTGATGCTCTCATCGGGTACTCCCGAAGAGCCGTGCAGGACGATAGGACAGGGAACGAGTTCATCGATTTTCTTAAGCCGCTCAAAATCGAGCCTGGGCTCCCCCTTGTAGCGGCCATGGGCCGTGCCAATGGAGATAGCCAGGGCGTCAACGCCTGTCTCTTCGACAAAGCGCTTCGCCTCTTCGGGATCGGTGAAGAAGGCTTCGGCGTCGCTCACACTGACGTCGTCCTCGGTGCCGCCGATCCTTCCCAGCTCTCCCTCAACGGTAACCCCTACGGCATGGGCGATCTCCACCACTTTCCTGGTCAGCCTGATATTCTCCTCCAGGGGATATTGCGATCCGTCAATCATCACCGAAGAGAAACCGTGGCGGATACACTGGATCACCTGCTCAAAGCTGGTCCCATGATCCAGGTGCAGCACCACCGGCACGGATATCTCTGCAGCGGCCTGATTTACCAGGCCAATAATATACTGCAGCCCGGCATACCTGATTGCACCCTGGCTGGCCTGTATAATCACCGGCGATTTTTCTTCCTCCGCCGCCCGGGCGATGGCCTGAACAATCTCCATATTGTTGCAGTTGAAAGCGCCTACGGCATAGCCCTCCCGGTCTGCCTTGCCCAGAACTTCATTTAATGACACTAGTGGCATCGCTGTCCAGCCTCCTTCTCAATTCTGGCAGATCAAAATCTTTCAGGTGAACATAGTCCGGCAACCCGTCCTTGAATGCGGGAGTCACCTCCCCCATGATCAGGGGGCGGGCATAATCTAAAAATTTATCCTGGATATAACTTCCTGAAGGAGCGATCCATTCGACAGGCACTTTATGCTCCACGTTGGCCACGCTGGAGAGCTCCACCGTGCCGGTGCTGCAGCGGTAAGTATCGGCGCCCTCTTCCCTGACCAGCGTGATCATGACGCCGGATTTCCCCTGCGGCGCCTCCCTGGCCGCCGCAGCGCCGACCATGTAGGCCTCATCGGCATCGGTGCGGGAGGCAATATGGGCCGCCGCCCGCTGCAGCGTTCCGAGAACAATGCTGCTTACATTCACGCCCATCTCCTCTTCGATCATCTCCTTCAAGGTTTCGGCAAGTCCACCCAGCCGGGCATGGCCGAAGGGATCGATCCCCTTGCCGGAAAAGACGTAATCGCCGCCGGCATAGCGGATTCCTTCCGAAGCCACCACATAAACATGTCTGTACTCGCGGTAAACTCCGGCAACTTCCTGAATGAACCTCTCCCGGTCAAAAGGCACTTCCGGGAGATAAACCAGGTGGGGCGCGTCGCATTCTTCTCTTTTGGCCAGGGCGGCTGCAGCCGTAAGCCAGCCGGCGTTTCTGCCCATGGCTTCAAGGACTACAATACGGTTGCTGGTAATCAGCCCCTTCAGGTCCAGGCCGGTTTCGAGCACTGTCGCCGCCAGGAACTTGGCCGCACTGCCGTAGCCGGGCGTGTGGTCTGTATGGGGAAGATCGTTGTCAATCGTTTTGGGGACCCCGATGACCCTGAGTTCGTAGCCCACTTTGTTGGCAAAGCGGTTTATCTTATCCGCCGTATCCATGGAATCATTGCCGCCGATGTAGAAAAAATAACGGATCTCGTGTTTTTTAAATGCTTCCAGTAAACGGGCGAAGTCTTCTTCCTTCGACAGCTTGTAGCGGCTGGATCCCAAAGCCGCTCCCGGGGTATAGCGCAATCCTTCAATAATATGCTGCGGCTGCCTGGAAAGGTCGAGCAGGTTGTCTTCCAGGACCCCGCGGATGCCAAAGAGGGCTCCGTAAATCTTTCCGGGGGGATCATTTTTCTGCCATTCCTGGACCACTCCACTGACACTGCTGTTAATCACTGCAGTCGGCCCGCCCGATTGAGCCACGACTGCATTGCCTCGCAGTTTCAACATTAATTCCTCCTTTCGGCTTATTAAAGTAATATATAAAAAATTAGACAGGCTGTCTTCATTCGGGCCGTTCGGCGGACACTTCAGGAATACTTTATGCATTTGAGGTTCAATTATTTAAAGAAGCTGTTGCCTTGTTATGATTATCTTCCCAATACAGGAGCCCCCTGGGAGAATAGCTTCGCCGGGTACAAAATTGCCCCGCAATAGATTTTTGCCCGAGGAGCCCGTATGCCCGGCCCCTGGGTTAAACATGTTGGCCCAAATCCTCGCGTGTCATCTAAAGTTTCCGCCCGAAAGAGGTCCCCACCGCCAGGGCGGCTTGAACCTGTTCGCAGCCGGGATCTATGCGCTTAATTTGGGCCACGGCATCGGCAAGTGAAACCGATTTAATCATGCCCCCTTGCAGGCAGACCATCTCGTTCCAACGGCCGGCCCGGGCCAGTTCGACCGCCGCGGCGCCAAAACGGGTGGCCAGAACGCGATCAAAAACGGTGGGCGTCCCGCCGCGCTGCAGGTGCCCCAAAACCGTGGCCCGGCTCTCCATCCCGGTCCTCTTTTCGAGCTCCGCGGCGACAACCTGCCCGATCCCGCCCAGCCTTTTCGTCCCGCCGGCAAGCTGATAAACCTGGGAACCGCCTTCCGGAAATACGCCCTCGGCGGCGACAACTATGCTGAATTTTTTTCCCCGGGCGCGCCTCTGCATGATCTTCTCGATAATCACCTCATAGTCAAAGGGCAGTTCGGGGATGAGAATAATATCGCCGCCTCCGGCCATCCCCGCCTGGAGAGCGATCCAGCCGGCGTTACGCCCCATCACCTCGAGCACCATAATCCGGTGGTGCGATTCGGCGGTGGTGTGCAGGCGATCTATGGCCTCTGTGGCCGTGGCCGCCGCCGTATCAAAACCGAAGGTGACATCCGTGGCCGAAAGATCGTTGTCAATCGTCTTCGGTATGCCGATCACCGGAACCCCTATTTTACTGAATCGAAGGGCCAGGGTAAGGCTGCCGTCTCCGCCGATAACAATCAGGCCGTCCAGATCCCATTCATTGAGGTGACGGAGGGCATCTGCCGAGCGGTCTTCGTAAGAGGGATTTCCGTCCGGTCCGGTTACCCGGTAATGAAAAGGGTTATCCCGGTTGGTGGTGCCGAGGATAGTCCCTCCCCGGTGCAGAATGCCGGATACATCCTCTTCCCCAATCAGCCAGGCCTCGTTTTCCACAAGCCCCTTAAAACCGTTGTTGAAACCAACTATCTCGATATCATGGCGGTAGAAAGCGCTTTTGGCCACCGCCCTGATAACGGCATTCAGTCCGGGACAATCTCCCCCGCCGGTGAGAATGCCCAGCCTGCGCATGGCTTCACCTCCCCCGGGACAACGGGACAACGGGGACGTACCTGTTTGTCCCACTTTCATGAAGCAACGGGATGTAACTGTTAGTCCCATTAACCCCGCCCTGATAAATGGATCGCCCGGCGGGCTAGTTCATCACAGCGCTCGTTATAAAAATCGTTGCTGTGACCCTTTACTTTGAGCCATTCTACGTCATGTTTCGAGGCAAGGGCGAGCAAGGCCCTCCAGAGATCCTGGTTTTCTACCGGCTTGTTGGCGGCGGTGCGCCATCCATTCACTTGCCAGCGCGAAATCCAGCGCCGGCGAAAAGCGTTGACCAGGTAAGCGCTGTCACTGTGCAGCCGCACCCGCCTGGGTCCGGAAAGCGCACGCAAAGCCTCTATCGCCGCCCGCAGCTCCATCCGCTGATTGGTGGTAAGCTTTTCCCCGCCCGATATTTCAACAACTTCCTCGCCGTTACCGTCACCGATAATCACGGCGGCCCATCCGCCCGGGCCGGGGTTGCCCGAACAGGCCCCATCGGTATAAACTGTAACTTCCGGCAGATTCATCATACGGTCCCTCCGGTCATGTTAATTTACCCCTGCCGGAGTGTCAAGTACTTTGGCTAATAATTTACCACATTTCCGGGATTATGGAAAGGGCAGTATCTTTTTGTAAAATTATGGCCGGAAAAGACAAGCAGTGAGAACCTTAGCCTTTGATGATGGCAACACCGGAGCTCGTGCCGATGCGGGTGGCGCCGGCGGAAATCATCTCCAGGGCCGCTTCACGGGTGCGTATTCCTCCCGAGGCCTTTATGCCAACGCCCGGTCCAACGGCATCCCGCATCAGGCGGACATCGGCGGCGGTGGCGCCTCCGGGGCCAAACCCCGTTGAGGTTTTCACATAATGAGCGCCGGCCTTTTTTGCCGCCCGGCAGGCGGCGATCTTTTCATCGTCCGTCAAAAGACCCGTTTCAAGAATCACCTTTACCGGCCGGCCGCGGGCCGCCTTGACCACTGCGGCGATCTCATCATGGATATAATCAACCGCGCCGCTTTTCAGGGCGCCGACATGGATGACCATGTCAATTTCATCGGCTCCCCCGTCAACGGCCTCGCCGGCTTCAAAGGCTTTTACCGCGGCGGTGGTCGCCCCGAGGGGAAAACCGACCACGGCGCTGACGCGCACTCCGCTGCCGCGAAGCTGCTCGCGAGCCGTTTTAACATATACCGGGTTCACACAGACGGCGGCAAAGTTATACCGGCGCGCCTCGGCGCAGAGCCGGGCAATATCTTCTGCGGTTGCTTCCGGTTTTAACAGGGTATGATCGATATATCCGGCCAGGTTGATTTCTTCAAACATGCTTCTCTCCTCCATGCCCGGTGCCCGGTGCCCGGCACCAGGCTAACTGATATAATGACGCCCGGTGCGGTCAACGTAACCGAGAATAAGCTGCGGCTTATCCGCCGGGCCGGGTTTAATTTCGTAAGCATTCGTAACCAGGCGGCGAGCCGTTACAGCGGGTGGAGCATCAGGGGCGCAGTTCAGGTGCAGCCGGGCCAGTTCATCGCCGGGAAATACCCGGTCACCTCTTTTTTTGAACAGGGTAACTCCCACGGCAAGATCGACAGGATCTTCCTTGTTCTCCCGTCCCGCTCCAAGGGCCAGGGCCGCCCGGCCAATAGCCTCCGCCCCGAGGCGGTGCACGTAACCGCCCGTTTCGGCCGGGACGGGCAGCGTTGATGCAGCCCGCGGCAGCAGCGCCGGATCGTCAATCACCGCCGCATCGCCATGCTGCGCCAGGATCAGCTCCCTGAATTTCTCCAGCGCGGCGCCGCTCTCAATCAACTCTTTCAGTTTATCCCGCCCCTCCAGCGGGCCGGAGGCTTTGCCGGCGAGGCGGAGCATCCAGCCGCCCAGGTAGAGGCATAACTCTTCCAGATCCGCAGGGCCTTTTCCCTGCAGGGTCAATATGGCCTCCTGCACCTCCAGGGAATTGCCCACGGCGCAGCCCAGTGGCTGATCCATGTTCGTGATTACCGCCACGGTTTCGCGCCCCGCCCCGGTGCCGATTTTAACCATCGCTTCGGCGAGGGCAAAAGAATCTTCCAGGTCCTTCATAAAGGCGCCGTCCCCTGTTTTTACATCGAGAACAATGGCGTCGGCTCCCGCGGCCAGCTTTTTGCTCATGATGCTGGCGGCGATCAGGGGCAGGCTGTCCACGGTGGCGGTAACATCGCGCAGGGCATACAGTTTTTTATCGGCCGGAACGAGGTTTGCAGTCTGGCCGGCCACGGCAATGCCGTTATGCTGCACCGCTTTGATCATTTCAGCAATGGAGAGGCCCGTCTTAAAGCCGGGGATGGCCTCAAGCTTGTCCAGGGTGCCCCCGGTATGGCCGAGGCTGCGGCCGGTCATCTTCGCCACCGGAACCCCGGCGGCGGCCACGAGGGGCGCGAGCACCAGGGTGGTCGTATCGCCCACCCCGCCGGTGCTGTGCTTGTCCACCTTCAGCCCGGGGATCTTGCCCAGCGAAACGGTCTCGCCGGACTGCGCCATGGCCAGGGTCAGGTCAAGGGTCTCTCTTTCGGTCATCCCCTGAAAATAGACCGCCATGGCAAAAGCGGCAAGCTGGTAGTCGGGGATCGTGCCGGCGGTATATCCTTTAATCAGGAAGCCGATCTCTTCAGCAGAGAGCTCGCCCCCGTTGCGTTTTTTTAAAATAATATCGTAAACCCTCACGGTTTATTCACCCGCCCGACTAATTAATAAATGCAAGCCCGTCCTCTCGCGGCCCGCTCATGCCGCTACTGCTCCGATTCGTAGGGGATCCCCGAAGCCGCAGGCGGAGTAGAGCGCCCGACAAAGCCGGCCAGCGCAAGCATGGTCACGATATAAGGAAGCAGCGCCAGGAGCTGGGAGGGGATGACCTGCATCCAGGGAAGGTCGCGCAGGATCACCGACGCGCTGACCCGGACTGCCTCGGAAAGGCCGAAAAGCAGGCAGGCGCCCATCGCTCCCACGGGAGTCCACTTGCCGAAGATCATCGCCGCCAGGGCGATAAAGCCTCGCCCGGCGACCATGCCGACCATGAATCCCGAAGCGCCCGGGCTGATCGACAAGATGGAGCCGGCAAATCCGGCCAGCAGGCCGCTGCACAAAACGCCGATATAGCGCATCTGTGGCACGTTCACCCCGAGGGTGTCGGCCGCCCGCGGGTGCTCTCCCACCGCGCGGATACGCAATCCCAGCGGGGTTTTAAAAAGAATAATCTGCGCAATGATCACGATGATAAAGGCGATGTAAACGCCGGGCACCTGGCTGCCGATGGATTCATCGAAGAAACGGATCCAGTTTTCCGGGATCACCGCCTGAATCAGCCTGCCAAGACCCGGAATGCCCAGGATGAGCTTTGTTAACGACCAGACCGGCAGGCGGGGCGCATCCCCCATGATCAGCTGGCCGCCGCTGCCGAAGATGGCCTTCATTAAAAACGAGGTCAGACCCGCAGCCAGTATATTGATGGCCACGCCGCTGACAACCTGGTTAGCCTTGAACCTGATGCAGACGAGGCCGTGCAGGTAGGATATAATCAGGCCGGTAACCACCGAGGCAAGAACTCCCAGCCAGGCATTGTTAGTCAGCATTGTCACCGCGGCGGCAAAGAAGGCGCCCACGGTCATGATCCCTTCGAGGGCAATATTGATCACCCCGGTCCGTTCGGTAAAGGTGCCGCCGACGGCGGTGAGCATCAGCGGGGCGGCGTTGCGAAGCATGTAGTAGATCAGGGCGGCTAGGGCAGTTGTCTCAATCATGCACGACCACCTCTCTTTTCCGCTTTGCGACCAGCCAGCGGACAATTTCATCGGCGGCTACAAAAAAGATCACCGCAGCCTGGATAATCGCCACTACCTGGCGGGGCACATCAGCCTGCATCTGGATGGCGGCATCGGAACGCATCAAGGCGCCGAACAGAAAAGCGCCCAGGACTACCCCGGCCGGGTGGTTTTTACCGATCAGCGCCACCGCGATGCCGTTGAAGCCAAATTCTGGAAATGCGGCCATCTCCCAAACCCTGTAGCGCACCCCCAGGGTCTGCAGGGCACCGCCCAAACCGGCAAAGGCTCCGCTGATGACCATGGCCATGAAAAGGCTGCGAGAGGTGTTCACCCCGGCATACTTGGAGGCTCCGGCGTTGAATCCGGTGGCGCGGATCTCAAAACCCAGGGTAGTCCGCCAGAGAATGAAATAACAAATTACCGCGGCGGCCAGGGCAACAAAGATGCCGGTATGGCCGGAGGCCGGCTCAAAAGAAAAGAGGTCGCTCAACTTGGTCAGCCGGATAGATTCGGGGACCGGAGCGGTAGCCTGGTAGTTGGGGGCCTTGAATGGGTCGCTGACCAGCCAGTTTACCAGGTAGAAGGCGATATGGTTCATCATGATTGTATTGATCACCTCGTGCACTCCCAGCCTGGCCTTGAGCAGGCCGGGTATCCCCGACCAGATTGCTCCGGCCAGCGCACCCCCGAGGACGGCCAGCGGCAGCAGGATTACCGGCGGCAGATGAGGCCAGGTAAAACCGATATATCCGGTGACAAACATGCCCACGATAACCTGCCCTTCCGCACCAATATTAAAGAGGCCGCAGCGAAAGGCAAAGGCCACCGCCAGCCCGGTAAAAATAAGCGGCGTAACGTAAGCGATGGTTTCCGAAAAATTGCGCATTCCGCTAAAAACACTTTTATAGATGGCCATGTAGGCCAGCAGGGGGTTCTTCCCGATAGCCAAAATAACCAGGGCGCCGACAAGAAAACCAAAAATTATAGCTATAACAGGCACCTTGAGGTTCTCGCGCCAGAAATCAAGTACAATGCGCACCGCGGCGGATAATATATTTCTAAGCCACCGGGGAATAAGTTCCCACAATTTTAATAAGGATTCTTTAAGCTGTTTGGCCGGCTTTTTGAACATCGCCGCCCCCCCCTTCACCGTGTCTGATCCCGGCCATGAGCAAACCGATTTTCTGTTCATCAGCTTCTCCGGCGCCGAGTTCTCCAACAATTCTTCCTTCGTAGATTACGAGAATGCGATCGGAGAGCGCCAGAATTTCGTCCAGTTCGAGCGAGACCAGCAAGACCGCTTTGCCGGAGTCGCGATAGCGGATGAGCCGCCGGTGAACAAACTCGATGGCTCCCACGTCAAGGCCTCGCGTCGGCTGCGCGGCGATCAGAAGGTCGGGGTCGCGGTCGATCTCACGGGCCACGATCAGCTTCTGCTGGTTGCCGCCTGAGAGGCTGCGGGCGCTGATTTCCGGGCCGGGTGTGCGCACATCGAAGGCTTTAATCAGGCGCCTGGCATAGCTGTCAATCTCCTTCGGCTTCAGGATACCCTTGTCCGCAAAGGGATGGCGGTAATAGCTCTGGAGGACCAGGTTTTCCCGCAGGTCAAAATCGAGAACCAGGCCTCGCTTCTGGCGATCCTGGGGGATATGGGCCAGCCCGGTTTCGGTAACCCTGCGGGGAGGCTTGTTGGTAACATCTTCGCCGTTAAGAATGACGCTGCCCTTTTCCGCTCTGCTCAAGCCGGTAATCGCCTCCACCAGCTCTTTCTGGCCGTTGCCGTCCACGCCGGCGATGCCGACAATCTCGCCCGCCCTCACCTGCAGGCTGATCCCTTTCACGGCATCGGTTTTGCGGTAATCCCTAACCCAGAGATCCCTCACGTCGAGCACCGTCCGCCCCGGCCGGGCCTCCGTTTTATCGACCACCATCTGGACATCACGGCCGACCATCAGCGCGGCAAGCCGGTCAATAGTGGTATCCTTTGTCGGCAGGCTGTCGATAACCCGCCCCCGCCGGATCACGGTGACCACATCGCTGGCCTCCATGACCTCTTTAAGCTTGTGCGTGATGAAAATAATCGTTTTCCCATCCCGAACCAGCATGCGCATAACTTCAATGAGCTCGGTGGTTTCCTGGGGCGTGAGCACCGAGGTGGGTTCGTCCATGATCAGGATCTCAGCGCCGCGGTAGAGCGCTTTTAAGATCTCTACCCGCTGCTGCATGCCCACCGAAATATCTTCAATTTTCGCGCGGGGATCCACCGCCAGGCCGTACCTTTGAGAAAGCTCCCGCACTATCTCCCCGGCTCGTTTCTGATCCAGTATGCCCCGGCGGACCGGCTCTTTGCCGAGGACCAGGTTTTCAGCCACCGTAAAGGGCTCCACCAGCATGAAGTGCTGGTGAACCATCCCGATGCCAAGTTCAATTGCCGCGCCGGGTCCCTGGATGACTACTTTGCGGCCGCGAATATAGATATCGCCCTCGTCGGGCTGGTAGAGTCCATAGAGAATATTCATTAGGGTGGTTTTGCCGGCGCCGTTTTCCCCCAGCAGGGCGTGAATCTCACCCCGCCGGACGGTCAGATCAATGCGGTCATTGGCCACAACCCCGGGGAAAGACTTTGTAATGCGGCGCATTTGGATGACAGGGGTTTCTTGTGCTTGCAATCGTTTCACCTCTTAAAAAAAAGGCCAGGTGTAGCACCTGGCCTTTTCCCTACCAGTTATTGTCCGGCTATAAACTCTTCCAGCCCTTCGAGAGTGTCGGGCACAGTGATTTCACCGTCGATGATCTTCTGTTTAACTTCTTCAACTTTGGCTACGGTCTCTTCATCAATGAACTCAGATTTTACATAACCGACACCGTCTTCAGCCAGACCCAGGTGAGCCAGGGTCCCACCGGGGAACTTGCCTTCAGCCAGGGCTTTGCTGATGCTGTAGGTGGCGTTGTCGACCCGCTTCAGCATGCTGGTGAGCGTGTGTTCCGGGGCGAGGGCGCTCTGCTCCTGGTCTACGCCGATGAACCAGATATCCTTATCCTTGCAGGCCTCGGCGACTCCCATGCCCA
>Ga0116188_1000227_pt1 | contig 63609 bp, 52 predicted proteins | sample AD_JPNTR2_MetaG_FD_89807 | JGI IMG/M metagenome (GOLD analysis project Ga0116188, IMG submission 89807) | Active sludge microbial communities of municipal wastewater-treating anaerobic digesters from Japan - AD_JPNTR2_MetaG | ecosystem: Engineered > Bioreactor > Anaerobic > Digestate | place...
AAGAAAAGAAGAAGGAAGAAGAGTGTCGCGCCCCGCGCGGGCGCGTGGATTGAAACACGAAGGTTTCATCTGACCCGGCCGCCGGTGAATGTCGCGCCCCGCGCGGGCGCGTGGATTGAAACATGTAAACTCCTCCACGAAAACAGCCAAACCTCGTCGCGCCCCGCGCGGGCGCGTGGATTGAAACGCTCAAGCAATGGGATACTTGGGCGTATGATTAAGGTCGCGCCCCGCGCGGGCGCGTGGATTGAAACATACGTGTTAGCTGGTAGATAACGCTGTATTTGGTCGCGCCCCGCGCGGGCGCGTGGATTGAAACAATATTATAACAATGTATATATCAACAGCCAAACGTCGCGCCCCGCGCGGGCGCGTGGATTGAAACATCCATAGCTCGCAATATTCTTTTGCTGTTTCGGGTCGCGCCCCGCGCGGGCGCGTGGATTGAAACACCGTGTACTAATAGCACTCTCTGAGAGCCTTTAAAGTCGCGCCCCGCGCGGGCGCGTGGATTGAAACGCAATAGTAAACATTAAATTACTAAAGTATGGAGTCGCGCCCCGCGCGGGCGCGTGGATTGAAACATAAAACTAAGATAAAGGACGCTAAGCAACTGGGTCGCGCCCCGCGCGGGCGCGTGGATTGAAACTCCTGTAGCTGAGTAGCCTCTGAGAGTAGCTTTGTCGCGCCCCGCGCGGGCGCGTGGATTGAAACAACTGGGTAGATAGTAAGGGATATTTACTCTCTGTCGCGCCCCGCGCGGGCGCGTGGATTGAAACAACTGGGTAGATAGTAAGGGATATTTACTCTCTGTCGCGCCCCGCGCGGGCGCGTGGATTGAAACAGTAATAGACCATAACCACACTACAGGAGATATAAGTCGCGCCCCGCGCGGGCGCGTGGATTGAAACTTGGAATACGCGACGCCGTGATGATGAACCAAATGTCGCGCCCCGCGCGGGCGCGTGGATTGAAACGTCAACCATAATTTGGATTGCTGCCGCGCCTTCGCGTCGCGCCCCGCGCGGGCGCGTGGATTGAAACTTATGTCGCCTGTTAAGATTCCAGAAGCGATTTGTCGCGCCCCGCGCGGGCGCGTGGATTGAAACTCTGATGTTACGGACGGCACGTGGTTGGCGTCTAGTCGCGCCCCGCGCGGGCGCGTGGATTGAAACTTTTTGCTTCATACGTGTTAGCTGGTAGATAACGTCGCGCCCCGCGCGGGCGCGTGGATTGAAACAAATGCTGCCTCAATATTCTGACAACGAAAATCGGGTCGCGCCCCGCGCGGGCGCGTGGATTGAAACTTATGTCGCCTGTTAAGATTCCAGAAGCGATTTGTCGCGCCCCGCGCGGGCGCGTGGATTGAAACTTTTACTATCATTCGTTCATTTAATTAAGTTTGGTCGCGCCCCGCGCGGGCGCGTGGATTGAAACTCTTGAACAACACGGCAAAAACCCCGATAGGATAGTCGCGCCCCGCGCGGGCGCGTGGATTGAAACGTTTAGAGTTGCCTTCCCATTTCGTCGATATATTGTCGCGCCCCGCGCGGGCGCGTGGATTGAAACTTGTCATTTAGTAAATTATTTTTATTTTTTTTGGTCGCGCCCCGCGCGGGCGCGTGGATTGAAACATATTTTAAGCGTTCCGAAAACACGGCGAAAAGGTCGCGCCCCGCGCGGGCGCGTGGATTGAAACTTCCTGAGAAGGATACACAAGCACCTTGAGAATTGTCGCGCCCCGCGCGGGCGCGTGGATTGAAACCTTAATACTGTCTGATTTGTCCAAATCGAGGTCGGTCGCGCCCCGCGCGGGCGCGTGGATTGAAACGGGTCTATCCGGCCGACAAAATTAAGTATAACATGTCGCGCCCCGCGCGGGCGCGTGGATTGAAACAAGGTTTATGGGGCTCTTTAGAGCCCCCGTTTGGTCGCGCCCCGCGCGGGCGCGTGGATTGAAACATTCATCTAATAGATTTATGCAGCTTTCCCATAGTCGCGCCCCGCGCGGGCGCGTGGATTGAAACTGTTGCAGAAGTAACAAGCAAGTTTAACGCTATGTGTCGCGCCCCGCGCGGGCGCGTGGATTGAAACTATAATAAAATCGGGTGCGTCGGATAGCAAATAAGTCGCGCCCCGCGCGGGCGCGTGGATTGAAACTCGTTATCATCATCTCACGAACACGACCAAATAGTCGCGCCCCGCGCGGGCGCGTGGATTGAAACCCCATGATTGTTAACATTGCACCTTGGCTGTTTGTCGCGCCCCGCGCGGGCGCGTGGATTGAAACGGCAGTACTACATGAATTACATGGTGGAAGCTGCCGTCGCGCCCCGCGCGGGCGCGTGGATTGAAACATATTTTAAGCGTTCCGAAAACGCGGCGAAAAGTGTCGCGCCCCGCGCGGGCGCGTGGATTGAAACAAGTCCTTCATTTTTCAGTTCTTCATACCATTTTGTCGCGCCCCGCGCGGGCGCGTGGATTGAAACAACACAGACGCAAGCGGGGAATTGATGAAAAATTGTCGCACACTACGCGATTGCATCGATCGAAAATAAACGATTGGCTCTATCAAAAGCTCCCACCAAAAAACAAAACCTTGCTTGTTATATGCAACAAGCAAGGTTTTATCCTTTTCTCTCTTCTTAATTTCTTGATAAATTGCGAAGGGCTGCTATGTTGGCCGGATTAGCAATGTTTTTTGCGTCGGATTGGTAAAGCTCTTCAATTCGACTTTGGTAATATTCATAAACCCGATTCCGAACAATTTTCATGGTTGAATTCATCATTTTATTTTGTTCGTTGAACGACTCATCAAGTATGGCTATGGCTGAAGGCAGCCAACGTTCCGGAAACTCACCGGCGTATTTTCCCCCTTTGCGAAATTGATTGATTTCGTCGTGGATCATTCTCAAAATTTGCTGTTGGGCGTTTTCATCTTCGAGACTGAGTCCTAATTCTTGTGATAATCGTTTTATAGCGTCTTTATCGGGTACAACCAAGGCTACCGTGTAAGGGTTTTGATTGTTATAAAGTACTATTTGGTTGATTAATCGTGACTTGGATGTGAGTGTCTCTTCGATGCTTTCGGGACTGTATTTCTCTCCATCGCTGCTGATCAAAAGGCTTTTAAAACGTCCAAGTACATACAAAAAACCATCTTTATCGATATATCCCATATCGCCAGTGTAAAGCCAGTTGTCGCGGATGGTTTCTTTCGTCGCCTTTTCATTTTTGAAATAGCCTGCCATGACGTTTTCGCCTTTGACTACTATTTCACCCGTTTGTCCCTGGGGTAATTCGTTGCCGTTTTCATCGCAAATTTTTATTTCAAGGTTTGATACCAAAAAGCCACTGGAGCCAAGTTTGTGCCGATGTAGGGCATTCGAACTAATAATTGGGGTTGCTTCCGATAACCCATAGCCTTGTAGCATGGGAATCCCTATAGCGTAGAAAAAGCGTTGTAGTTCAATATCGAGCAAGGCGCCACCTCCAATAAAGAATTTTAATTTGCCGCCAAAAACTTCCCGTATTTTGCTGAAAAGAATCTTGTCAAAGATTTTTACAAGGGGTTTTAATAAAATCCGAAATCCTATTCCTCGGTTGTATCCCTCGGCATTGTAGTAGATGGCTGTCTTCAATGCAAAATTGAAAAAACGCTCAGTGAATTTTCCTTTATCGGCAATAGCTTTCTCTATATTTTTTTTAAAATTCTTGGCTAAGGACGGAACACTGAGCAATAAATCAGGTTGGGTTTCTTTTATATTTATAGGAATATTTTTTAGGGTTTGCATTGGTGTTTCTCCCAACTGAACGAATGCAATAGACGCTCCTTTTCCCATAAAACTGTAAATGCCTGCAACGTGGGCAAAACAATGATCGAGTGGAAGGATCAATAGAGTTGAATAGGTTTCAGGAATGTCCATCAAACTGTAGGCTTGTTCAACGTTGGCAGTATAATTCCTGTGGGTTAGGATTATCCCTTTGGGGTCAGCGGTTGTGCCCGATGTGTAAGTGATATTTACCGGTGTTGAGCCGGTAATCTTTGCACGAATGGGGTCGAGTAATAAGGGATTTTCTTTTAACAGTGTTTTTCCACTGTTTAGTAAATCATCAAATTGAAAATCGGATTGGGGTATCTCTTCCAAGATATCAAGATAAATTACACCTTTTAAAAGGGTTAGGTTGTTTCTGATTTTGTCGATTTTCGATTTTTGATTTTTGCTGACTATCAGATATTTACTTTCGGAATGTTGAAGGCGAAATTCAATTTCGTATGGTTCGAGTTTTATAGAAAGGGGAACGTTGGCGGCTCCGGTATAAAGGATTCCAAGTTCTGCAATAACCCAATCGGTACGACCTTCGCTTAGTAGGGCAATTTTGTCGCCTGGTTTAACTCCTATATCGATCAGTCCAGCGGCAAGACTTTTTGACCATTGTAAAGTCTCCTGATAAGTGGTTGCTTGCCATTGGTCTTTGATTTTTTCCTTTAGAAAAGTGTTATTGGGAAATTTTTCAACACTTTGCTCAAAAAAGTCGAGAATAGTTAACATAGCCATATTGAATTGGTTTGCGCTCCAAATATAACAAATTTCTATTTTTTTTGTTTTTCAAAAAATACACTCACGTGAAATGTGATTGTCGCTTTGGAATATTCAATGTATCAACCGATTTGAAAAAAAAATCCGGACACCCATGTCCGGATTTTTTATGGATTGTAAATTGTCTTTAGATGATTTCAAGATGTTTACGGTCTGTGATTTTTTCGCAATAGTGGCATTTGAGTTCTACCTTTTTTTTGTCGATAACGTGAAAGCGTGTGGTTACCTGTTCGTGATTGGTAATACACTTTGGATTCATACAACGTGCAATTCCTACGATGGTATCAGGAACTTCAACCACACGTTTTTCGGTTACGGTATAATCGTGAATGATGTTTAATTTGGCTTGCGGTGCAACTAAGGCAATTCGGTTTATTTCTACAGGGTCAAAAAATTTTCCTTCGATTTTAATGATAGCTTTCTTTCCTAGTTTCCTACTCTGCAGATTGGTTCCGAAGGTTATTTGGGTTTCAAGTGTGTGTAGCTTAAGAATGCTGATAACTACAAATAGCTGCTCGGCAGGAATGTGATCAATCACCGTTCCTTCTTTTATGGCGCTAACGCTTAGGGTTTTATCTTTCATTGCATTATTTTTTTAAATTGTGCTGGTTTACTTAATGCCTAAGATTTTTGTTATGATAGCTTGTCGGGTGTAAACACCGTTTAGTGCTTGCTCGAAGTAGTAAGCCTTGGGATTAGTGTCAACATCAATGTTGATTTCATTGACTCGGGGTAGTGGGTGCAGAACGCGCATATTTTCTTTGGTGTTCTCCAACATTGAGTTTCTAAGAATGTAAGCGTTTTTTACTTTTTCATACTCAATTGGATCGGAAAAACGTTCTTTTTGCACACGTGTCATATAGATAATATCGGCGTAGGGAAGTGCATCTCCCAAATTTGTGTGCTCGTAATACTTAATACCTTTTTCTTTCAAAATGTGCTTATATGAATCGGGCATTTTCAGTTCTTCGGGGGAAATAAAATTGAACGTTGGGTTGAATTCAGACATGGCCATGAGTAACGAATGAACCGTGCGTCCATATTTTAGATCGCCAACCATGGCAATGTTGAGATTTTCAAGCTTGCCTTGGGTTTTACGGATACTGTATAAATCTAATAGACATTGAGTTGGATGTTGATTTGCGCCATCGCCGGCGTTGACAATGGGAACCGGACTGATTTCGCTGGCAAAACGTGCACTTCCTTCAATGGGATGGCGCATCACAATCAAGTCGGAATAGTTGGCAACGGTTAAAATTGTATCCTTTAGCGATTCTCCTTTTTGAACGCTCGAAGTGCCGGCATCGGTGAATCCAATGATTCTTCCTCCAAGTTTGTTAACTGCACTTTCAAAACTCAAACGTGTGCGCGTGGATGGTTCAAAGAAAAGTGTGGCTATTACGTAGCCCCTCAAAATGTCCTGAACCGGGTTCTTTTCAAATTCTTCAGCTAAGTTTAGGATCTCAAGATAATCCTCTTTGCTGTAATCGTTGATGGAAACGAGACTTTTGTTTTTCATTGCTGATACTGAAGGTTATTTGTTGTTTATCATTGATGTTAAGTTTCAAACGGTTCGGAAAAATATTTTTTTGCTGTTGATTTTTGGGCAATAAAAAAAGCCTTGACGGCTTTTTTATAAATTGAACTATGTTGAATGAAAATTTTTGTTGATGCAATACCCTAGTATGAATTATGGGATGGAAAGAAATCATTTCAAATTTGTTTTAGCAAAGATACATCACTTATATTATTTTTTGCAAGTAAAAAATATCGAATGTTTTGTCTATCTTTGCTTTCTATTTCTCATTTTTTTTACCTCACCGCTTGATTTTTGCTTTTTTAAAGGTGCGATCAAACATGAATGGGACTACCGGCTGCGAATTTTTTAATAAACAGAATTCAACATCTTTTTGCAGAGTTTCGAATTTTTGTCTGAGTCGAGGAGAATGTTTTAAAATAAATTCCAATTCTGAATTTCCTGCGTTTTGGGCGGTTAAAAGGGCTAAAGAAACGGCATCGGTTTCGTAAGTAAATTTTTCTGAATCAAGAAGTTTCTTTGCTACCTGCCCGGCGAAAAGGGTGTCTTCGATGGAAATGGCGTTTTTCCAGCCGGCACAAAGTAAAAGAATGTTGTTTTCGGAAGCTATTAAATAGTCAACGAGAATGTCGAAGTTTACCCAAGAACCGGCAACTATTTCGGTTCCCGGAGGAATATGCGATAGTGCCTGAGTTCCATTGGTAGTGGTAATAGCAATACACTTTCCCTCAATTTTCTGAGAAGCGAATTCTAAAGGAGAGTTGCCACAATCGAAACCACTGAGTTTTTGGCTATCGCGTTCGCCTGCAACTAAATAGCCTTTTTGCTTAAGATCCAGTGTCGTTTGAATATCGGAAAGCGGTAAAATACTCTCGGCACCATAGTTAAGTGCAGTGCAGATAACGGTTGTGGCTCGTATTACGTCAATGAGTACTACTAAATTTCCCGGTTTATGATATACTGAATATTGAAGGGGCGAAAGACAAACGGAAATTGTGTGTTTTGATGTTTTAGAAGCGGATACCATGGATATTAGTGTTTCAAATAAGTTAGAATATCAGCCACAACAAAAGCACTTCCTCCCACATAGATCATATCGGATGGCTGGGCAATTTTCATCACATGGTTATAAGCTTGTTCTACAGTTGGGAACATTTGTCCGTTATATCCTTCAGCCTCAGCTATAGCAACTAATTTCTCAACTGGCATGGCTCTGGGTATGGAAGGCTGAGTAAAATAATAGTATGCATTTTTAGGTAAAAGTCGAATCATTGCCGCTGCATCTTTGTCGTTTACAACTCCAAGAATCATATGGATTTGTTTGTATGGCTGAGTTTTTAAGATTTCTGCAATTTGTTTTATGCCATCAGCATTATGGGCGATATCGGTTACTACCTTAGGCTTTTCGCAAAGAATTTGCCAACGCCCCATTAAACCAGTAACTTTTGAGGTATGTTTAAGAGCACGTAACGATTCTTGAAGGTTCAGCGCAAAAGGAATTTTCATTTGTTCAAGAGCAGTTGCTACGGTAACTATATTTTTTATTTGATACATACCTAAAAGATCAACTTCAGCATACCAAAGCGACGAGTCGGGCAACGAACGGAGTGTGAAAAGCTGGGTGCCTTCTTCCGTGATTTGAGTTTTTTGCACTACAAAACGTTCAAAAGCCTTATAAAGAGGGGCTTTTGCTTGGCTGGCTTTCCTTTCAAAAACAGTTAGCGTATCAGGATGAAATTCTCCGATTACCACCGGAACCTCGGTCTTGATAATTCCCGCTTTTTCTTCCGCGATGGCCGAGAGCGTGGTACCAAGAAATTGAGTGTGATCCAATCCAATATTTGTGATTACCGACAATTCGGGGGTAATGATATTGGTTGAATCTAGTCTTCCTCCCATCCCAACCTCAATAACAGCAACATCAACCTTCTGATCAGCAAAATAATCAAACGCCATGGCAACTGTCATTTCAAAGAAGCTGGGTTTTAAACCGTCAAAATGGTGTCGATAGCGTTCAACCCAATCAATAACGTATTGTTCCGATATTACATCGCCGTTGATTTTTATGCGTTCTCTGAAGTCTATCAAGTGAGGAGAGGTATAAAGACCGGTTTTGTATCCGGCTTGCTGGAGAGCCATAGCTATCATGTGCGACACGGAACCTTTTCCATTGGTTCCGGCAACATGGATCGTGCGAAATCTACGATGGGGATGACCGCTTAGTTCGTCAAGTTTTTTAGTTGTCGAAAGATCGGCTTTATATGCTGCACCTCCAATTCTTTGAAACATTGGAAGTTGTGAAAACAAAAACTCAAGAGTTTCAGAGTAGTTCATCAAATTTTATTGTTTGGATTGTGGAGTGACAAAATTATGGTTAAATTTACAAAGAATAAACCTTTAAAACGTAAATTATATGGGGTCTCGAAAAAAAGTCTTTGTGCTCGACACTAATGTTTTATTGCACGATTACAAATGTCTCTACAACTTTCAGGACAACGATTTGGTAATTCCAATCACCGTGCTTGAAGAACTAGATAAATTTAAAAAAGGGTTTGACCAAATCAACTTTAATGCCCGGCAAATTGCTCGCGAGTTGACAAAGTTAAGCACTCAAGAGATCTTTTCAAAAGGTGTTTCCCTTGGGGATGGGCTTGGAAAATTATTTATCGTTCCTTATCACAAAGCATCCGATGCGGTGCAGAAAAATTTTCCAGAAATATCACAAGACCATAAGATTTTGGCTATTGCCGAATTTGTTAAAAATACACGAAAGGAACCGGTTATTTTTGTTTCCAAAGATGTAAACTTGCGTCTAAAGGCGCTTTCTATAGGAATTAAAGCCGAAGATTACGAAACCGATAAGGTTACCAATATGGAAATTTTTTCAGGGTATGAAACCATAACCCTCGATGACACTACAAAGATTGCCAACCTATTTCATACTCATCAACCCATTGATCCCAAGGAGGTTGAAATACCAATTACACTCGATTGTAACAAACATTTTATTGTGGTGCAAAAAGGAACGGAAACTGTTTACAAGCTTTTTTACGATTTACAACTCAATAGAATTCTTCCCGTGATTAAACAACACGCTTACGGTATTGAACCACGTAACATAGAACAGCAATTTGCCTTAGATGCTCTGCTCAATCCATCCATTCCCTTAGTTAGTATAACCGGGAAAGCTGGCACAGGGAAAACTCTTCTTGCCCTGGCAGCAGCGCTTGAGATGGCTGACAATTTCGACCAAATCCTACTCGCTCGTCCGATTATACCTTTGTCAAACCGCGATATGGGCTTTTTACCAGGCGATGTAAAAGAGAAAATGGGACCTTACATGCTTCCGTTATACGATAACATCGGGGTTATTAAAACAGCCAACAAAAAGCATAGCAAACAATCCGAACGTATTGATCAAATGCTCAAAGATCAACAATTGGTTATTGAACCCTTAGCCTACATCCGCGGTCGTAGCTTGAGTAACGTCTATTTTATCATCGACGAAGCCCAAAACTTAACGCCTCACGAAATTAAAACTATCATCACCCGTGCCGGAGATGGATCAAAAATTGTTTTCACCGGAGATGTGCAACAAATCGACACTCCATATCTGGATCAACACTCCAATGGCTTAACCTATTTAACGGCAAAAATGAAAAATCAGCCATTGTTTGCCCATATACATCTGCAAAAAGGAGAACGAAGTGCCCTTGCAGAACTTGCCAGCGATATTTTATAAATCGATTCAAGCATAAAAAAAGGCTGTCAAACGACAGCCTTTTTTTAATCCATATTCGAGAAGTGTTTCATAAACTGAGCTCTCTCGTATGCGCCCGGATCCGGGATTTTTTTATAACTCAATAATCCTTTGAAGTCGTTTACTGATGCGAAATTTTTGCGTTTCATCCATTGTTCTATTCCTGATAAAATTTCGGGGATAACCTTCGGACTGTTTTTGTATATTGTGGAACATAACTGAACAGCCGATGCTCCGGCTAATATGCATTTGATGGCTGCTTGATGATTATGAATGCCGGTACTGGCTGAAATGTCAAGTCCCTTCACTTTATCGTTGGCAATGGCTATCCAGCGTATCACTTTTCGTAATTCCGATGATGAACTGAATATTTCAGAACTAGTCAGTGTTAAATGTTCAATGTCAATGTCGGGTTCATAGAAACGATTGAACATTGTAACTCCTGAAACCCCATCGGCTTTCAGCCGGTTAAGAAATGCAGTAAGATTGGTGAATTGATTCCCGATTTTGAAAATTATAGGAATAGACAATTCTTTTTTTAGATTGCTCAGTAAAGAAAAGTAAATATTTTCGTAGTCGGCCGATGATTTGTTTTTATCTGTGGGTAAAAAGTACACGTTAACTTCAAGGGCATCAGCCCCGGCTTTTTGAATATCTTTGGCAAATTCAATCCAACGTTGATTATTGTAGCAGTTCACACTGGCAATAATAGGAATTGTAGTTTTACTTTTAGCTTCTGAAATCAGATTCAGGTACGATTTTACCGAATTAGTTTTTACATAGGTGGCAATATAGTCGTTCACCTCGGGATATTCGAGGCTTTGCTGAATCTGCTTTTCAATATCGTAAACAATTTGTTCTTCAAAAAGACTTTTCAGAACAACCGCACCAATTCCTTGCGAAGCTAATTCTTTTATTTTGTCAACGCTATTGGTTAAGCCGCTCGATGCTGCAATCAGAGGATTTTTTAGCTTCAAGGTGCCGAAGGTAGTTTCTAAATGTTGCATATTGTTTTGGTTTTATGGGTTTCTCTTATCAATTATTTATAGGTACGTTCTCCAAAAATCGAACTTCCGATTCGAACCATGGTGCTACCATAGTTCACGGCTATCCTAAAATCCGACGACATACCAATGCTTAATTCTTTAAAATTCGGATATTTTAGCGGGTATTGCTTTTGTATGGAATTGAAAAGCTGATAAATAGTTTGAAATTCGTTGGCTATTTGATTCTCATCGTCGGTGAAAGTTGCCATGCCCATGAGACCGCAAATTTCAACGTAAGGATAAAGTTCCGGTAGATTCTTTTCAACAAGCGATAAAACTTCGGTGGGAGGTAAGCCAAACTTTGTCTCTTCTTTTGCAATCCTGACTTCGAGCAGTACTTTAATGCGACGTTGACATTTTATTGCCTCCTTATTGATTTCTGCCAACAAAGGCTCACTATCTACCGAATGAATAAAGTGAATAAAGGGTACGATATATTTTACTTTATTCCGCTGTAAATGACCGATCATGTGCCAACGAATATTCGCCGGAAGTAGATTTCTTTTAACGGTCAATTCCTGGACTTTATTTTCTCCGAAATCGCGTATTCCTGTTTCGTAGGCCTCCATGATTTTCTCTGCCGGGTGGGTTTTCGATACAGCAATTAAACGAACTCCGGCCGGCAGTTGTTCTAAAATATGTTCTATATTTTTCCTTATTGCAGTCATTATTCGTTCTGATATCTAAGTTCAAATCCAACACCGTGAATATTATCAAGAAAAACTTCGGGGTCGTCTTTCAGGTATTTTCTTAATTTGGTGATAAAAACATCAAGACTCCGTCCATTAAAATAATCGTTTGAACCCCAGATTGAAAGCAGAATATCGTCGCGTTTTACTAGCTCACCCTTGTTGACACACAGCATCCGAAGAATTTCCGCCTCTCGTTTGGTGAGCCTCTTTTCTTGTTGATTAATGGTGAGAAGTTGATTTTTAAAATCAAACTTATACTTCCCAATGTTAAAAAATTCTTGCGTTGAATTAAGTGCTCCACGTCGTTTTAATACAGCTCGTATTCTCCAAATCAGCAGATCGCGATCGTAGGGTTTGGTCAAATAATCGTCAGCTCCCAGAGTAAACCCTTGTATTTCATCTGATTTTAAATTTCGACTTGTCAAAAAGATAATAGGTATATTTTCGTCGAAGGCTTTTATTTGTTTGGCTAATTGAAAACCATCTTTCCCGGGAAGCATAACGTCGAGTAAAACCAATTCAATAGTATTTTGCAACACCATTTTCATCCCGCTTTCCGCATCCATAACATGGATAGGGTCGAAACCTTCATCCTGCAGTATATCGGCCAGCATTATTCCTTCCGGTTCACTGTCTTCAACAATCAATATCCTTATTTTGTTGGTCATAATCTTTGCTTTTTTGAATTAAGACAAAAATAAAAAAGATTGTAAGAACTTTTATCGATATCCACATTTATTTTATCGATTTTGTGGATTACAACATTTTTGTAATCTTTGCGTTATAGACAAAAATGTCTTAAATATTATGTTATGGTCAGAAAAAGAATTTTAATTATCAGTGCAATTGTAGTAATTTCAGCTGTTGTTGCTTTCGTCGTATCTTCCCAATGGCCTGCAAAGACTACAACTATTGCTACCATTGAACAATCAGCTTGCTCTAAAATACAGGCCAACAGTGATTCAATTAAAACAACTGCTTGTTGCAAGGGAATGCATCAATCCGATGAAAAAAAATCGGAAAAAGAATGCTGCAAAACTTCTACTCAAAACGAAGGTTCTAAAAAAGAATGTTCTAAGAGTTGTTGTTCTAAGAAAAGCTGTTCTGAAAAAAGTGCTTTAGAAGAAAACCCAAAGAAAGCATGCAGTGAGGGAAAAGCCAACGTAGAAAAGACCGACAAGTGTTGTAAAAAAAATTAATGCAGCAAACAGATATAGAACTACACCCCAGTTGTCAGAAAAGTCATTTGGGGTGTTTTTTTATGGAAAACAAAAGAGCTAAATACCATTTCGGAAGAAAAAGTTCATGAATTTGAATATTTTTAGATAGAACAAGTGGTTTTTAAAGTTATATCAAATCCTGTTACTTTTGTAAAAAAAAATGCTTATGTCAAATCGATTAATGGATCCCATCGGACGATTGATGGGGCTGCGATACAAATCCCATCCGTGGCACGGTATAGAGGTAGGAGAAGATGCACCGGAGATTGTTACTGTGTTTGTTGAAATGGTAACCACCGACACCGTTAAATACGAAATTGATAAAACGTCGGGATATTTAAAAATTGATCGACCGCAAAAATATTCCAACGTTTTACCGGCGTTGTATGGGTTTATCCCTCAAACTTTGTGCGATGACCAAGTGGCCGATATTGCCCGCCAGACACTTAACCGAGAGAATATCACCGGCGATGGTGATCCGCTCGATATCTGTGTCTTAACCGAAAAATCAATCACACATGGAAATATTATCGTTCAGGCTATTCCAATAGGCGGTTTTCGCATGATCGACGGAAATCAAGCTGATGATAAAATTATTGCTGTTTTGAAAGATGATGCGGTTTATGGTCATTATCGAGAGGTGGAAGAGTGTCCCGATTTAGTGATAACCCGATTGAAACACTACTTTCTTACCTATAAGGATCTACCCGGAAATCGACGCGATTGTGAAATCACGCATATTTATAATTCCCATGAAGCCCGAAAAATAATTGAAGCTTCAATGGCCGATTATCATAGAAGGTTTGAAAACCTCGATGCCATTTTATCTGAATATGGAATGATGAAAAAAAAGTGAAAAATCAGAAAAAAAACGTACCTTTAAAAAATGTTTAAACTGCATAGGTTTATGAAATCGTGTTTTTATCTTTTGGCTGTACTTTTTTTTGTGGCATGTTCGTCGAAATACGATGAAAAATATCGTAATACCAATCCATATCATACCTTCGTTTCTACCGAAGATTTGAAAGAAACATTAAAAGAAATTTCCAAAATTAAAAATTCAACATTACGCAGTTCGGTTGAACAACAACTTTGGGATAGCCTTCTGGTCAACCGCAAAATACCTTTTGTTATTGACACATCGGTTGTCTTTCTATATCGTGGAAAGGCTCAAAATGTTCATTTTGTTGGCGATTTTACACAATGGAAAATAGTCCCCGAATGTGAGGCGCAGCCGGTAAGAAAAACATCGTTTTGGATTTTGGAAAAGTGCTTTCCGGCCAATGCACGAGTTGATTATAAAATTGTACTCGATAAAATCAATTGGATTCTCGATTCTTCCAATCAGCATATTCAGTTCAGTGGATTCGGCCCCAATAGCGAATTGCGAATGCCCGAATGGGAACCTTCCCCATGGCTGACACTTGACACTATTATTGAAAAAGGAGAGCTTCGACAACCGCAAAAAATGGTTAGTCAATTACTAGGATATGAAGTTCAATATCGGGTTTATTGGCCGGCTTCAAAATCCGAAAAAGATATTCAAGCCATTATTTACGTCACTGACGGACATGAATACTCAGATCCACAACTTGGCAATATGACCACTGTTTTGGACAATATGATTGCTAAAATGCAAATTAAACCCTTAGTTTGTGTGTTCATTGATCCAAGAGATCCTGAAAATCTAAAGGAAAACCGTCGCAGACAACAATATTCGGGAAATGAACTCTTTGTGAACTTTTTGGCAGATGAATTAGTTCCAGATATTGAAAAGGAGTTAAAAATCAACATATTACCCCAGAATCGAGCCATTCTAGGCACTTCTCTCGGCGGTTGGAATGCTCTCTACACCGGTTTGTTAAAATCGTCAACTTTTCAGCTTATTGCAGCACAATCGCCGGCAGTGAATGAAGATTTGGCCCGAATGTTTGCCAAACAAGACAAACTTCCTCTAAAAATGATTATCTCTTGCGGAACCATCAACGACGGTGCTGAAACTACCAGACTACTGCGCGATGTGTTAATCTATAAAGGTTATTCCATTGAATTCATAGAAGTTAACCAGGGACATTCGTGGGGAGCGTGGAGAAACCAATTGGATGCCATTCTGAAAACCTTTTTTGCCATGCCTCGCATTAAGAGTTTGAAGAAAGATAAATAATTGAACAAACCTATCTAAGAATCGTTAACTACTCATCGAAAAATTGAATCTGTCGGGTAAATCAATAATCAATAAGCAACATCACAATCAACTCTGTACCCCATGAAAACCAAAGAGGATATAGTACGCAATTGGCTGCCACGATATACAGGAAGAGAACTTGGCGACTTTACACAATATATTATTCTAACCAATTTCAACTATTATCTTGAACTGTTTTCAAAATGGTTTGATGTGCCGATTTTGGGAAAGCAAAACGTAATGCCCAATGCATCCAACGGAAGGATCACCATTATCAACTTTGGGATGGGAAGTCCCAATGCAGCAACCATCTTGGATCTATTAACTGCCATCGAACCCAAAGCCGTACTTTTTCTTGGAAAATGTGGTGGTTTAAAAAAGAAGAACCAATTGGGCGACTTGATTTTACCCATCGCTGCAATACGAAGCGAAGGAACAAGTAACGACTATTTACCACCTGAAGTTCCTGCTTTACCCGCTTTTATGCTGCAACGAGCAATTTCTTCAGCTATTCGCGACGCAGGAAAGGATTATTGGACAGGAACGGTATTCACCACCAACAAACGGGTTTGGGAATACGACGACCGCTTTAAAAAGTATTTGGAAAAAACACGTGCAATGGCTATCGATATGGAAACCGCCACAATTTTCACCGTTGGATTCTATAACCAAATCCCCACCGGAGCTTTATTGTTGGTTAGCGATCAGCCGATGATATCCACAGGAGTAAAAACAGCAGAAAGCGATAAAACCGTTACCGAAAAGTTTGTTACGGATCATCTAAAAATCGGAATCAACTCTTTGGAAGAGATTATCAATAACGGTCAGAGTGTAAAGCATCTAAGATTCTAATCTATGCCACTTTTTAGCTTCGAAAAAATAATGGAAGATCTCCGAAAAGGAGAATACTATCCCATTTATTTCCTTATGGGAGAAGAAGACTTTTTTATTGATGAAGTTGCTAATTATATTGAAAATAACGTTTTGTCGCCCGATGAGCGGGATTTCAACCAAACCGTAATCTACGGAGATGATACTACCATCGACAAGATTATCATTGATGCTCGCCGATTTCCGGTTATGTCTAAATATCAAGTGATTTTGATCCGTGAAGCCAATGCCTTAAAGGGAATTGAAGGCGACGAATCCGATGATTCAGGATGGTTGCTTTACGCTTCAAAACCAATGCAAAGCACAATCCTGGTGTTTCTCTATCGTGGAAAAACACTCGATAAACGTCGAAAAGTTTATAAGACTTTGGAAAAAACAGCTGCCATTCTTGAATCTAAGCGAATTTACGAATCGAAGATGCCCGAATGGGTAATGTCGTATGTCCATTCAAAAGGGTACAATATTCAATCAGCTGCAGCTCAGGTGCTGACAGTTCACTTGGGAAATGATTTAACCAAAGTAACTAATGAGTTATCAAAACTCATGACCCTTTTGCCTGCCGGCTCAATTATCAATACACAACATATTGAAGACAATATCGGAATTAGTAAAGAGTATAATATTTTTGAGCTCAATAAGACCATCGGGCAGCGTGATATTACCAAAGCTTTTACCATAGTGGCTCATTTTGCAAAAAATCAAAAAGACAATCCAATTCAAGTTATTATTAGCCAGTTGTTTACCTATTTTTCGAAGCTATTGCTGGTTCATACATCTTATAAAAATATGGATAAAAATAGTCTGGCAACAGCTTTGGGTGTCAATGTTTATTTTGTTGGAGAATATCTGGAAGCTGCCCGAAATTTTCCGCCCGAAAAAATTGAAAAAATAATCGGCTATTTGCGCCACTACGATGCCTTCAGCAAAGGTGTCAACGACGCAGGTACCGATGGAGGGGAATTGCTTAAAGAACTCATTACTCTTATAATGATTTAGTCCTATGCAAAATGCCTCAGCACCTCTTACCATTTACAAGGCGAGTGCAGGTTCAGGCAAAACCTACAACCTTGTCAAAAACTATCTTCTTTTAGCTCTCAATTCGCCCAACACCAGCTACCAACATATTCTGGCTATAACCTTCACCAGAAAAGCAACGGCCGAGATGCGCGACCGAATTCTACGGGAGCTTAGGAACCTTACTGAAGAATCGAATGAATCGGATCTCTGCAATGAACTAACCATTGGGTTGAAAATTCAGAAAGAAGAATTAGTAAGGCGTGCTAAGATTTTGTTAGTAGCGTTATTGCACGATTATTCAAATTTTTCAATCTCTACTATCGATCAATTTTTTCAGCGGATTTTCCGTAGTGTTGCCTATGAACTCAATTTAACCGGAGGCTTTGCGATTGAATTAGACGAAAAATATTTTCTTGAACGGGCAATTGACCAATTTCTTGAAAAAGCTCAACCCGGGACTGAGCAATTTAAACTATTAACCCGATATGTTAAGGAAGAAATAATTAGGAAAGATAAAAAGCAAAACATCAAACACGATATTCTTAGATATACCAGCGAAATGATGATCGATAAGATCAAAGATTTCGTAACATCCCAAGATCCCGACAAGCTATTCCTCGCAATTAATGATATTGAAAAAAAGTGTCAGGAATGGCAAAACGAACTTGAATCATGGCAAGAATCAGCTAATCAAGAATATTATTCAATAATTGAAAATTACAATCTAAACAATATAAAAGAGCGAGGAAATCCCATATTTAAACTAGTCAATTTAGACCTCAATAGTCTCGACGGAAATAAGATTAAGGAAATCTATGACGAAATTGGAGGAGAAGAATTGTTCGATAAGGTCTTTAAAAAACAAACACAGAACAAAGCCAATGACGCATTCAATGAACTCCAAAATTTTTATTACCAAAATCTTAAAAGGTTTAAAGACCTTCTACCCAAATATCTCTTTGCCAAAGAAGTAAGACCCAAATTATGGCATTTGCAGTTTTTCATCTATATCTGGAACGAAATCCGCGATATTGCTTATCGCGAAAATATTTTCTTACTAAGTAACACTCCTTTGCTACTAAAGCAAGTTACCGAACAAACTGATTCCCCGTTCATTTATGAACGTATAGGGCAGTGGTATCAGCATTTTATGATCGATGAATTTCAGGACACCTCTCGTTATCAATGGATGAATCTATTACCGTTTATTGAAAACAACATTGCTGAGTATGATTCCAATCAAAACCCATGTTCGGTCAACAATCTTATCATTGGCGATGTAAAGCAGGCTATTTATCGTTTTAGAGGTGGAGATTGGAAACTTCTTCATGAAGAGGTAAAACAAAAATTCAAAAATTGCACACAAGAAATAAGCCTTAAAAAAAATTATCGAAGCTCCTCTACTATAGTTCAATTTAACAACATTTTTTTCCAGTTCCTATCCGAAAAATTTCAAAAACTCGATTTTTCAGAAAACAATTCATCTGAAAAAAATGGAAAAGCGGAAAAAATTAAAAACCCCTTGGAATCCATTTACAGCGATTGTAAACAGGAGGTTAATAATGAAAATCAAGGATATGTATCCATCGAGCTTATTCCCACGGAGAAAGACGATAGTGATTTTTACATCAATCAAACACTTGAAAAAGTCAAAGCAACCATACAAAAACTCTTGGATGCCGGGGCTTCTTATGGCGACATTGTAATTCTGACACGTAAAAATGAAAACGGTAAAAAAGTTATCGAATATTTACTCAATTCCCAAGGTTTCGAACAGTTACCCATTGCAACCGACGACGTATTAACCATTGGCGAAAGTTGCTCTGTTTTAGCAATTATCAATGTTTTGAATTATCTTATTCAACCCTGCGACTATTTCAAAGCAAAAGCAGTTTGGCATATCGCTTCTGCGCTTGGAAACAACGACAATTTTTCGTTCTCCGAGCTCGAAAACAATCCTTTCGCCAACAAAATTGTCGAGAAAACCAGCCAATGGACACGAATGCCGTTAATCGATGTGGTTATTGATATCATTAACGAATTTAAACTTAATACAGTCGCTAACGAAAATATTTATTTACAGCAATTTATCTGGCTTGTTGTTGAATTTACCTCGCAGCAGCCTTCGCATATTCAATCGTTTCTAAATTTTTGGAATGATAGGGGAAGAGGAGTTAAGGTTCCCCCTCCGGCCAGTTCCGATGCTCTGCGAGTTATGACAATTCATAAGAGTAAAGGCCTTGAATTTAAGCATGTTATTATTCCTTTTCTTGATGGAGAAATTAAAAAAAATAACGAACAGGCATGGATTTGGGGACTTGAACCTTACCCGGAAATGCCATTCTTAGTATCGCTATCATCCAAAGCATCGTTTTCTTCGTACGCAAAAAGCTATTACCAAGAAATGTATAACTATTTAATCGACTCGGTTAACTTGGTGTACGTTGCTTTCACCCGAGCAAAAACAACATTGCACGTTTTTACCAAAGAAACCGAGAAAAGTGAGAAAACTGAGAAAATTCAGATTGAGAGATGGATTAACGATTTTATAGAAGATGTTCATTCTAATCCTAATTTTTTCTTTAATAATGAAGATAACCAATGCATATTAGAATATGGGAACTTTGCAGCTATTGAGAGCAACGCTTCGAAAATTGCCTTGTCAAAGCACGAATTAGAACAAATACACATTCAAATATCGCTAAATAACCATCAGCAGATAAAAATACAACATCAACAATTTTCCACTACGAAAGATGACAGTTTAGAATTGCCGGCGCGGCAGTTTGGAACCGTACTACATAAAGTTCTGGAACAAATCGACACTGTCAGTGATTTACCCAACGCTACAAGAAAAATGGTACTTAGCGGCTTTATCCCGGCGACGCTTGAAAACGAAATAATCGAACGGTTGAAATCAGCTTTCGACGATCCGCAAGTACAGCCTTGGTTTGACAAAAACAATCGAATAATTCGTGAACGTGCCATAATTGGTAAAAATATTTCTTTGAGCCGTCCCGACCGGATTATTATAACTCCCGACCAATCTATTGTTGTTATCGACTATAAGTTTACCCATGAGGAACTTGATGAGCATAATCACCAAGTGAAAAATTATATAGGCTTACTCAAGAAAGCCGGATATAATAACATTCAAGGCTTTGTCTGGTATCTGTTGAAAAAGAAAATTGTAGAGGTTAAATAAATCGAATAAATTCATAGTTATTTGATTTTGTGTGAATTTATCTTATGGGTGTCCTTCCAAAAGAGAAGGATTAACTTTTCATTAACTCGGAATCGAGAACAAATCAACGATCATAAGGTTTAATTTTCACCAAGATGAAATAACTTATGTATAATAAAAAAGTAAGATTATGAAAAACAGATTTATCCTAACTTCAATCCTTTCTGCATTTCTGATAATGATGTGCGGAAAAAATCTTATGGCGTATCAGTCAGAGCAAGTCAAAGAGAAAACTGATTTTATTGTAAACTATCAGTTTATCAATGGCTCTGCTTATATGTATGCCTTAGCGAATGGATATTCTATCAATTCTGGTAGCACTGTAGCAGCCGGCTCGCTATTAGAGTTTAATGTATATCCTGATCCTGGTTATCGCGTTATGGATTGGACAATTAACGGAGTGGCTCAAAATTTTGATGGGCAATCCCTAGTAATTAATAATGTCCAAGAGAATTTAGACGTTATAGCCATTTTGGAAGAATTTGTTTACCCGGAGATATATCCAACCTATCAATTTTATGTATTGAGCAACCCTCAGGGGGCTGTATTTGCGATTTCATATGGCAGCACAACAGGGATTACAAGTATTTCCCGATATGAATGGGACGAGGAAAATAACCAGTCAATTGCAACACCCCTGCAATTGAATACTGATTACACTTTATCAACCGATGGCGACAGTCTCACAATTTTGGCATCTTATTTTCAGGCTCAGAATCCTCAGCTGTACGATTCGTTCACATTTATAGTTGAGTTCACTGGAGGAATTACGATTTGGATTAATGTTTTTGTTGTTGAATTTGATTCTCCTACCTTTTCTCCTAATCAGCTCTCTTTTGACTTAACCAATCCCATCGATTTGTCGTGTTTTATAATCTATGCTGATGCATTTGAGCTCACCTCATTGACTTTAAATAACGCAGCTCTTCAGCCAAACATCGATTACAAAATAGAGGGAACATGGTTGTTTATAAAACAAGGATTCTTAACCCAACATCTACAAAATCAAGGGCAATCCATAGTTCTTGTCGGACATTTTGATAATGGTTCTACGGCACAGTTAACTATAACATCTACACAGACAGGAGTTATCAATGCCACATTAAATCCAACATCAGCGCTCATTAATCAATCGGAAATAGAGAATGGTGGATATATTGATATTACTATCAATTGGAATGATGCGTCTGCTGTGACTGGAATGATGGTAAAAATGGCCAACTACTATGGTGTGGAGCAATTCCCTTGGTATAACTATGTGGTGACCAACAATAACAATGGAACTGCAAATCTTCGAATCTATTTTGATGAAGGCGATAAAAAGTTCAAGCGTGGAAAAGAGCAGGCTTATTACCAATATATAACAATCGAAGTTGCTTTTAATCAGGGAGCCTCGGCTAATTTTTACCTAACCATGTATGCTATCTACTATGATGTTAACGTTGAGATTTTCCCTCCCGATGCAGGATTTGTTGACGGCACTTGGAATTATAGGGCAGGAGAATTGGTTACTTTGAATGCATATTCAAATTTTCAATATATCTTTTTACGTTGGGAGGATGAAGAAGGAAATATTTTAGGAACCGAGACAACTTTATCGTTTATTATGCCGGCTCGTGACCTAAACTTTAAAGCATACTTTGCAAGAGCATATCAAATTACCTACGGGACAAATTCTGCCAATGGAACGGTTCAAGCTTATTATAATGGTCAGCCATTGAACTCATTCTCTATGGTTCCGGAAGGAGCTTCTGTACTTTTTGTTGCTACACCTAATGAGGGATACATGGTTTCGAACTGGTATGTTCAAAATCAAACCATTAACTATAATGGATTAGAGTACCTAATTCCAAACATTACATCTGACATCAATGTGGTGGTGAATTTTACTCAAATTCCGGCAAATTATCACATGATAAGCTATTCTGTGATTGGTGGCAATGGGACACTGAACGCTACATTTAATAATCAGCCACTTCCATCGGGTGGAGTAGTTGCGGCAGGATCTTCTGTTACCTTTACCGCTAATCCCAATACCAATTATCGTGTGAAAGAGTGGAAAATTAACAACAACATTGTAGAAAACAATACAGGGAATGAATTATTGGTTGAAAACATAACCTCAGGAGTTAATGTTACCGTTGAATTTGTATCGGTTGTTTCCATTGGTGGCTCGGATACACTAGCCGATGTAAATATATTCCCCAATCCATTCAACGACGTATTATCAATTGATTCGAATGTGAAAATCAGCAATTTAACAATAACCAATATTGTTGGGCAAGTTGTAAAATATGTTGATCATCCAACCAATATCGTTGATACGCGCGATTTATCTTCAGGGATATATATCATTGTGCTGGAAACGAGTTCAGGTAATCGCATCGTAAAAAAACTATTGAAGCGATAAACAACCGAAAAGTAAAAAGGGAGCTGAATGCTCCCTTTTTTTTTCAGAGCGGGAGACGGGACTCAAACCCGCGACCCTTAGCTTGGAAGGCTAATGCTCTATCGACTGAGCTACTCCCGCAATAGGATTAAAACTGTTTTACAAACGAAGAGCGGGAAACGGGACTCGAACCCGCGACCCTCAGCTTGGGAAGCTGATGCTCTACCAACTGAGCTATTCCCGCAACTTTGGTTGTATCTCTCTCCTGAACCATTCAGGATTTTTTGAGCGGGAAACGAGACTCGAACTCGCGACCCCAACCTTGGCAAGGTTGTGCTCTACCAACTGAGCTATTCCCGCATTGTGGGGAGAGAAGGATTCGAACCTCCGAAGGCGCATGCCAACAGATTTACAGTCTGCCCCAGTTGACCGCTTTGGTATCTCCCCTAAGGCAGTGCAAAGATACAAAATTTCTTAAGATTTCTATTTCAATCCTGTTTTTTATTTAACAAGAAGGGTTCGGCTAGCATCTAATCGTAAAAAGATAAACAACAGAATGGTAAAAGCCCAGAGGGAGGAGCCTCCATAACTAAAAAATGGCAGTGGAATTCCGATAACCGGTGCTATTCCGATGGTCATGCCAATGTTTATTGATACATGAAAAAAGAGAATGCTGAAAACACCATATCCATAAATCCTGCTGAATCGGCTTCGTTGGCGTTCGGCTAGAACTATTATACGCAATAAAAGAACTAAAAATAGAATGATCACCAGGGTTGATCCCACAAAACCCCATTCTTCGCCGATTGTACAAAAAATAAAGTCGGTGCTCTGTTCAGGCACAAAATCATATTTTGTTTGTGTTCCTTGCAGAAAACCTTTTCCCCAAAAACCGCCCGACCCGATGGCGATCATCGATTGATTTACGTTATAGCCTGCTCCCTGTGGGTCGAAGTTAATTCCTAATACATGATCAATTCGAGTACGCTGATGGGGTTGGAGTATATTGTCGTAGAGATAATCAACAGAATAGGCGAAGCCAATCATTATGATTGTGGTGAGCCATATCAGAATCATTTTTATACCTCGCCGCATAAAGGCGTAATAAATCAAAAACGGAAGGGATGTTACGGTAGTGCCTATAAGAATATACTCGGTTTTAATATTAAGATTCAGGAAATAGTTAATTGCCAGAAGAATCAGATTAATACCGGTAAAAACGAAAGCAAATAGTCTGATATCCGATTTGTTTTTTGATATATACCATGCATACGACAATGCTGTGATTATAACCATCAATATGGGTACATAAAAGGGTTTTGTCAAGGAGAGAATTCCAAGCACAATGGAGAAAAATCCAAGAAATAGAATCCAACCGGGTAACCCTTCTCTATATAGCATAAAAATAAAAGCTGCAAAAACAATAGCGGTTCCGGTATCGTTTTGAAGAAGGATTAGTAGGGCCGGAAAACCTATCATTAAAACGGTTGTAAATAATGTTCTCCATTGGAATATGTTTCTGTTTGGCTCGCTAAGGTAATTGGCAACAGCAAGAAGAGTGGTAAATTTTGCAAATTCGGCAGGTTGGATCCTTAATCCGGCAATCTCAAACCATGACTTGGAATTATTAATTTCAACTCCAAATACAAGTACTGCCAAAAGTAACATGATAACGATGATATAGGTTGGATAGGCAAAAAATACAAATATTTTTTCGTCAGCAAGTATGATGACAACGATAATTATTAGGGCAGCTAAAATCCAAAGGAGTTGTTTCCCATATTTTTGGGTGATGTCGAAAATCGACTGATGGTCTTCATTGAAAACAGCAGCGTAGATATTTAACCATCCCATAATCACTAGTAAAAGGTAGATGGTTATCGTAATCCAGTCTATGGATTGCCATACATTAATTCTTGGTTTGCGTTGCATTGATTAGATTAGCTTGTAAAATTCTGTCTTCAATAAATTTTCTATTGGGATTTATCGAGTCATTTAAATATTTTTCAATCATCAAACTGGCAATTGGTGCTGACCATGTTGCCCCAAACCCTGCATTTTCCACATAAACAGCTATGGCTATTTTTGGATTGTTTTTGGGGGCAAATGCAATAAAAATAGAGTGGTCTTTGCCGTGTGGATTTTGTGCAGTTCCTGTCTTTCCACAAATTTCGAGTCCATCCACTCGGGCAATTCTTGCTGTGCTTCCTGCCCCTCCATTCACTGCTTGATACATGCCTTCTATAACTAGCTCAAAATACTTGGGATCGATTTTCGTATATACAGGTGTTGTAAATTTTGGGTCGATCTGACTTTGATTCTCTATTTTTCGAATGAAATGCGGTATATAGTAATATCCTCGATTGGCAATGGCACAAGTCATGTTTACCATTTGTAGGGGTGTTAATAATATTTCTCCCTGTCCGATGCTGTTGGAAACAATGTTTATCGAGACCCATCTTTTGTTCTTAAAACGTCGGTCGTAGAACGATGTATCCGGGATTAGACCAGGTAGCTCGAATGGAAAATCGATTCCGAGTTTGTCCCCTAAATTAAACGATCGTACAGCCGAATACCATATTGCGTAATTTTTGCGAAAATTTGTTGCACCCTGATGGTCAAGAATGTTTCTAAAAACATGGCAATAATAAGCATTACAACTCATGGCTATCGATTCTACTAAGCGTAACGGAGAAGGGTGATGATGACACCCGAGGTGGAAATTCCCAACAGTGTACCCTCCATAACAGGAATATGTTGTATGGCTATGTAAAACACCAACTTGTTGGCCAACTAGAGCGTTAATGAGTTTAAACGTTGATCCCGGGGGATATTGTGCTTGCATAGCTCTATTGAACAGTGGCTTTAAGGAATCGAGTTCTAGAGCTTTGTAATTATTGCTGCGTTGTCGCCCGCTAAGCAAGTTGGGATCGAAACTTGGCGAGGAAACCATGCACAGAATCTCTCCTGAAGAAGGCTCAATGGCGATTATTGCTCCCGTTTTGTTTTGCATGAGCTGTTCTCCATAGTTCTGAATACGTGTATCGATGGAAATTTGAATATCCTGACCCGGAATGGCTTTTTTATCAAGTTTTCCGTTTTTGAACCTTCCTTTAATTCGGTTATAAACGTCAACTACGTATATTTCTACTCCTTTTTCCCCTTTCAGTATCGATTCATAGGCTCTTTCAAGCCCGTTAATTCCCATGTAGTCGCCACTTTTGTAGGAAGTATCCTGTTTGATGATTTGATCGTTAACTTCCCCTACATAGCCTAACAGATGGGCAGAATTATGCTCCGGATATTTCCGTATAGTTCTGGTTTGAGTATAAAATCCCGGAAATTTGTAGCTCTTCTCTGAAAAAAGTGCATTTTCGGTTATGGAAATTTGATTAAGAAATGCACTGGGTTTAAAGCGGCTATATTTTTTTGCAGCAGCTAGTTGCTTTTTGACATAATCTACATCGATATGTAAGATTTGACACAATTCTGTTGTATCGAATTTTTTTACCTGACGGGGAATTACCATAACATCATAAACCGGTTCATTGTAAACCAGCAGTCTGTTGTTCCGATCGTAGATAAGCCCTCTTGTTGGATATTGTACTATAAATCGTAGAACGTTGTTGCTTGCTGATTCATGAAATTTGGTTTCTACAATTTGCAGAACGAATAGTCGCCAAATATAAACAGACAATATCGCGACGGCTATTCCGCCTATTATCCATGGTCTGTTTGAATATTCGTGCTTCATTTCTGATCTTCAAAAATTGGCATAGCGGGTTATCGGATTCGTCTGTAGTTTTCTTTTTTAATTGAACTGCGAAAATATTCAAGTACGATTATTAGCAATTCAGTGAAAACTATGCTAAAGATTATGCGTGCAAGGGTCTGAAAAAAATTATGGAACCCAAACGATTCTACAAGAAATAGAATGGAGTGGTGTAGTACTGTTAGAATTAATGTATATCGGAAGAACCAAATAAATCCAAATTCAGTACTTGAAATAGGGGTATTAGGATCGTATCCTTCTCGTGGTGCGGAAAATTGAATAAGATGATGTCTAAGAAAGCCTGTAGCAACGCATGCCATTGTGTGCATCCCTGGAGTAGAGACAAAAGTATCAATGATATAACCGGTAGCAAATGATATCATTAAAAGCAACCATCCCGGGGTTTCAATGGGAAGCAACATGATAATTAAGATATAGAGATATGGATTGATAAAGCCTCCTAATTCAATATTGTTAAGTACAAAAATTTGCAAGCTAATTAGCAATATTGCACGGAAAATATTTTTTATAAAGACTCTAATCATTGGTTGGATTTATTTTCAGTTTCTCAATTTCAGTTTTAAAATGGTTCTTCACAATATAAGCTGTTGAAAGAGATCCGAAATCTTCAAATAAATGTACTTTTATACGAAAAAAATTAGGATTTTCCCCACTATCGAAATCTTCAACGAAACCGATGGGGACTCCCGGCGGGAATAAAGTTGAGTAACCCGATGTAACTATGGTGTCGCCGTTGTTAATGGTTAAGTGGTTAGGTAAATCATACAGGTAGCAATATTTGGTTGAGCTACCATCCCACCGTAGAATCCCAACGTGATTTGTTTTTTTTAATTTAGCACTAATGCTTACTTGGGTATTCAACAGACTGAGAGCATTGCTATAATTAAGGGAAGCGGTTTGTATTATTCCGATAACACCTTTCTCTGTCATAATCCCCATTTCCTGAGTAACTCCATGTTTGGTTCCGCGATCAACAATCAGAATGTTTTGTTGCTTATTGGTACTGTTGAAAATAATGTTACAATCAATAAACGTCCAGTTTCTTTGAAGGACGGAATCCCGCAATTCTTTGTAGGTAATTTGGTTCGATTTGAAGGATAGTAGCAGTGAGTTCTTTAATTGGGCGTTTTCACGAGCTAGTCGTTCGTTGTTTTTAGCTAAATTCAGGTAATTATGCACTTTTTCAATTTTCTCAAACAAACTACCGGTTATCGAAAGGGCAAAGCTTGTAAATTCTGACCTTTGATAAGGGTTATGGGTTACCAGTATCAGAAACGCAAAAAATTCCAACACTAAAAACAAAATAATCAGGTGGTATTGTTGAATCAATCGGATCAGGTTACGCATGATCCATCAGGTTTTATAAGGGTTTCTTCAATGTTTCATTGGCCGTTGTTGAATCGGTTCATTGAATTCAAAATGAATCATCAGAACAATATGGGTTAACCCAAAATTTTTCATCGGTCAAATACACGCAGAGCAACTGTTTATTTATTGAATTAAGAATTGGAATTTATCAACATTTTTCAGGGCAATACCTGTTCCGCGGGCTACTGCGTGCAATGGATCTTCGGCAATGTGGAATTTTATTTTTGTTTTATCTTCCAGACGTTTATCCAAGCCTCTTAGGAGGGCACCACCTCCTGCCAGATAAATTCCTTTTTTGTGAATATCAGCATATAGCTCCGGTGGAGTTTGTTCCAGGGTCGTAAGGATCGCTGCTTCCACTTTACTAAGGCTTCTGTCGAGGCAATGTGCTATTTCTTGATATGACACGGGGATTTCAACCGGAAGTGCCGTCATTTGATGTGGTCCTCTTACTATAAATTCAGCCGGTGGATTATCCAGTTCAGGAAGAGCACTACCAACTTGGATTTTAATTATCTCTGCGGTACGATCACCGATTTTTATGTTATGCTGATGACGCATATATTCGCGGATGTCGGCGGTAAAATCGTCGCCGGCGATTCGAATGGAATGATTTACAACGATTCCGCCCAATGATATGACAGCAATTTCGGTTGTTCCACCACCAATATCTACAACCATATTCCCTTCCGGGGCTTCTACGTCAATTCCGATGCCCAGCATAGCAGCCATGGGTTCATAGATCATGAAAACCTCACGTCCACCAGCATGTTCTGCGCTGTCGCGAACGGCACGCATCTCCACCTCAGTACTGCCCGAAGGGATGCAGATTACTATTCGAAGGGCTGGGGAGAACATTTTTGATCGTTTATCGATCATTTTTATCATCCCGCGAATCATTTGTTCTGCAGCATGAAAATCCGCAATTACTCCATCGCGTAATGGGCGTACAGTTCGAATGCCTTCATGGGTTTTGCCCTCCATTTGTTGGGCTTTTTCTCCTAAGGCAACCAGTTTTCCGGTCGGAATGTCAATTGCTACGATCGAAGGTTGATCTACAACTATTTTATCGTTATGAATGATGATTGTGTTGGCCGTTCCAAGGTCAATTGCTATTTCTTGTGTTAAAAATGAAAACAATCCCATATTCGTATCGTGTTTAATGCTTAAAATGTCTTATACCGGTCATAATCATCGACATTTGATGTTTGTTGCAGAAGTCGATGGAATCTTGATCTTTTATGCTGCCTCCAGGCTGAATTACGGCTCTTATGCCTGCCTGGTGGGCAATTTCTACAGAATCGGCAAAAGGAAAAAAGGCGTCGGAGGCCATTACTGCACCTTTTGTTGTGAAACCAAACGCTTGAGCTTTGGCTATGGCTTGGCGTAAGGCATCAACTCTTGAGGTTTGTCCCGTGCCGCTGCCAATTAGCTGTTGGTTTTTGGCTAATACAATAGTGTTTGATTTTGTGTGCTTTACTATTTTGTTGGCAAACAGTAGATCTAACTCTTCTGTTGCGGTAGGCGATGTTTCGGTAACAACCTTCCAGCTTGTGGGAGTTGTCATCGCCCGATCTTTTTCCTGAACCAACGTTCCATTGAGTGATGTCCTCACTTGCCAATCCGGTAAGATGGCGGGTTTACGTTTTAATATGATTCGTTTTGGCTTTTTCGAAAGCAGTTCAATAGCTTTTGGGTCAAAAGAAGGAGCAATTAAAACTTCATAGAAAATTTTATCGATTTCTGCGGCAGTTTCTAGGTCAATGGTTTTATTAGAAATAATAATTCCCCCGAAAGCTGACACAGGATCGCCGGCAAGAGCATCTTTCCAAGCATCAAAAATGGTTTGGCGTGATGCTACCCCACAAGCGTTGTTGTGCTTAATTATGGCAACGGTAGGTTGTTCAAATTCATCGATCAGATGTATAGCGGCATCGATATCCAGAATGTTGTTATACGATAACTCTTTGCCACAAATGGTTTCGAACATTTGGTTGAGGTCGCCATAAAAATAACCTTTTTGGTGAGGGTTTTCGCCGTATCGAAGCTCTTTACGTTGGTTTTCACTAAAACGCAAATGCTGGTCAATGGTTCCACCGAAATACTTCCAAATTTGAGTGTCGTAATGCGAACTTACTGCAAAAGCTTCTCGTGCAAAATATTTACGCTCCTGTAAAGTTGAAAAACCTCTGTCAAGGATTTCAGACAGTAGGCTGTATTGCTCTTTGCTGCTTACAATGAGAACATCGGTAAAGTTTTTTGCTGCAGCCCGAATTAGTGAAATGCCTCCGATATCAATTTTTTCAATTATTTCATCTTCAGTTGCGCCGGAGGCCACAGTAGCTTCAAAAGGATACAAATCAACCACAACCAAATCGATGGGCATGATTTGGTATTGTTCCAATTCAGCTTGATCGGCAGAGTTTGCAGTGCGTGCCAAAATTCCACCGAAAATTTTTGGATGAAGTGTCTTTACGCGCCCACCTAATATTGAAGGATAGCCGGTTAGGCTTTCAACGGCGGTAGCTTCATAGCCCCTTGACCGAATAAATTCTAATGTCCCTCCTGTGCTTAAAATTTTGCATTTCTGCTGATTTATCTTTTCAAGTAAGGGGTCAACCCCGGTTTTGTCGTAAATCGAAATTAAAACTGTACGAATTTTTTTTTCTTGCATGCCGGTTGGTCTATTCTTATTTTTCAGCTTTACAAAAATAGTCGAAATTGTTTTATTCAAAGCGAATTCTTTAAAAAATGTTAATAATTTTCAAATAAGATGTTAATTTTTTAAATTGTCACACTTTTTTAAAGGTTTTTAGTGGATATTTTTTGATTTTTAACATTTTAAACTAATAATCTATGCGACCATTTGTTGTAGTCATTTTTTTCGGTTTTACTTTATGTTCATTTGCACAATCGCCGGCTGATCGCGATTCTTTCGAAGTCTTTCAATCTGATTTGCAACATCGTCTCGATCGACTTGAGAAGCTAACTGATGATATCATGTGGTTTCAACGTTTGTCGGATGTTGCATATGTTGATAAATTTTTTATTGTTGGTCCACCGCTCGCTAAGGAGAAAAATCCGACTGCTCTTGGCGCCGGGAATCCTTTAAAGTTCTGGGTGTATGCTTTTTTCCCAAAAAATATAGATCCTTCCAAAAAATATCCTTTGATTGTACTTCCACATGGTGGGGTTCATGCCGATTTCACCACTTATTATTTTCATATAGTTCGAGAAATGGTATGGCAAGGCTATGTGGTTGTGGCTCCGGAATATCGCGGTAGCACAGGCTATGGAAAGTCGTTTTATGAAACTATCGATTATGGAGGGCTTGAAGTTGAAGACGTTTTAGCCTCAAAAAATTACATGGTCGAGAATTTCTCGTTTATTGACTCGAATCGGGTTGGGGTTGTTGGATGGAGTCATGGAGGTTTAATAGCTTTAATGAATGTGTTCAAATATCCAAATGAATACAAAGCCGCCTTTGCCGGAGTACCTGTGAGCGATTTGGTAGCAAGAATGGGTTATTATAACGATAACTATCGTAAACACTTTAGTGCTGATTATCATATTGGGGCAACGGCAAATGAAAATGTTGAAGAGTATCGCCGACGATCACCGATTTGGAACGTAGATAAGTTTAAAAATATACCCTTGCTTATCCACACCAACACCAACGACGAGGATGTTCATGTGCTTGAAGTTGAGAGCTTGATCAGAGCCTTAAAAGCCGAAGGAAAGAAGTTTGAATATGAGATTTTTCACAATTTGCCGGGTGGACACTCTTTCGACAGAATGGATACCAAAAGTGCCAAAGAAATTAGGGTAAAAATATATCGATTTTTAAATAACCATCTGAAACCTGAGAATCCCATTAAAACTTATGATCAGCTTCAAACGGCAGGATATCGATTTTAAAAAAAAGCAGGCTTAAAGCCTGCTTTTTTTTTTTACAGAAGGAAGCTAAGTAGAATCCCTGCTGCCACTGCTGAACCGATGACTCCGGATACGTTGGGAGCCATGGCATGCATTAAAAGGTGATTGGTTGAGTCTTCATTCAGTCCCATTGTCTGAACTACGCGAGCACTATCCGGTACTGCTGAAACGCCGGATGCGCCAATCATTGGGTTTACCGGATTGTCTTTTGAAGAACACCAGTTCATAATTTTCCCGAATATTACCCCTCCGGCAGTAGCAACAATAAATGAGGCAGCTCCAAGGGCAAAAATCTTTAATGAATCGGGAGTTAAAAACACATCGGCTTGTGTGGAAGCGCCTACCGTGATTCCTAGTATCATGGTAATGGTGTCAATTAATGCATTGCTAGCGGTGGTGGCAAGACGCTTGGTTACTCCGCTTTCTTTGAGAAGATTGCCAAAAAATAACATTCCTAACAAAGGTAAAGCCGAAGGAGCAATAAATAGCGTTACCAGCATTCCTAAAATGGGAAATAGTATTTTTTCAAGTTTAGAAACACTACGAGGCGGACGCATTCTGATCAGGCGTTCTTTTTTTGTAGTCAAGAGCAAAATGATAGGAGGTTGGATTACCGGAACTAGTGCCATGTATGAATAGGCCGCAATGGCAATAGGACCGATGAAATTCTTAGAGAGAATGGCATTTCCCAAGGCATCGAAACCAACAATATTGGTTCCATTAGCAAGTTTTGAGGCAAGGAAAATTGCAGTTGGACCATCGGCTCCGCCGATAATACCAATTGCTCCGGCTTCTTGTGGTGCGAAACCGAGATACAATGCTCCTATGAAAGTGGCAAAAATCCCTATTTGTGCAGCGGCACCAAGTATCATTAATCGTGGGTTAGAAATTAACGATGAAAAATCGGTCATTGCCCCAATGCCCAAAAAGATCAAAGGTGGATACCATCCCTGTACAACTCCCTGATAAAGAGTATTTAGGACACTTCCCGGTTCGTATATCCCCAACTGAAGATTGAAATCGATAGCTTGAAACATTGGTATGTTGCCTAACAAAATACCTGTCCCGATGGGAATAAGTAATAGCGGTTCGTACTCGAATCGAATGGCAAGAAATATAAAGATCAATCCAACTAAAATCATGATTAAATTCCCTCGTGTGACATTGGGAAAACTGCTAAACTCATAAAAAGTGATAACACCTGCTAATGATTCCGAATAGTTGGAATAAGTTAATCCTTGAAGAATTAAGTCGCCATTTTCGTTAATATATCCTTCACGTGTCCCAAGTTCAACAATTTTTTCGGTGATTTTGTAACCGCCTGAACGGTTGTTGGGATCGTTATTACGTGAAAAACTCGCAATTTTTTGGGGAACGTAAGTTAGATAAACTCTATCGCCAACTATTTCGTATGTTCCCGTGTATCGGGTCTTTGCTGAATCCATGTAGAAATGACCATCTTCCTTGAATTTAAGATATTTGTATCTCGATAAGGGTTTTATAGTCGCTGTGGTGGTGTCATCAGCAATGGGGGTTGGATAATAACCATGGCTTTTATTTAGCCATTTGCCCTCGGTGAGTATTTCCTTCGAAAGAGGTTTCCCTTGTGTTGTAATTAGGGAAACAGCTATGGATAGAAACAATAAGATTTTTTTTGTCATAACCGAATTGTATTATGCCAAACAGGCTTATTCGATAATCATTAGAACATCGTTTTGTAGAACGGCATCGCCAACTTTCACTTTGATTTCTTTAACAACTCCATCCCGGTCGACCTGAATGTTATTTTCCATTTTCATGGCTTCCATGACCAAGACAGTTTGACCTTTTGAAATGGTATCGCCGGGATGAACAAGAATTTTAAAAATGTTTCCGGGCAGTGGTGCTTTCAGTTGATAGCCGCCGGTGCTAGCAACTTTCTTGATTGTTCCTTCGCCAGGTTTGTTTTCTACCGGTTTTCGTACAAGGGTTGGAGTCTTGGTTTTTTTGATTTCTGAGTTTAACTCAACCTTGTAGAGACTGCCGTTGACTTCAATCTCGGCGATATTTTCCTCGAACGATTTAATTTGGACATCGTATTTTTGTCCGTTTATTGTGAATGAATAACTTTTCATAATTTCTGTGTTTTAGTGTTGGATTTCTGAAGCAAGCATCTTTTCACTATAGTCTTTTTATTAAATTTGACTTTTATGCTTTTTTCGTCAATCCATTTATTTTTTTATTACTTTTTATTCGGATAATTCATTACACTGTAAATTTTACTGCTCCATGGTGAATATCGTCGCGATAAGCGTTTGATAGTAAGGATATTGCTTTCTTCGTCGTGCATTTCGCTTAAATAAAGAAATAACGCCATTGAGATTGCGGCATTTGTGTCAACATCCACATCGAATGTTTTGGGGGATGCTGTTTCGGGCTCTCCTTTCTTTTTTTGCTGATATTTATAAATGAACATCATAATTTTCGGTATCACATTGAAAAGGAGTGACAAGAAATACATCGCTCCGAATACTACACCAAGACCAATAATTACAACTGTCCATCCGTTGTTTTGACTTACTACATCCAAAAGTATCATGGTTTAACTGTTTTATAGTGGAATATTACCGTGTTTTTTGGGGGGATTCACTTGTTTTTTGGTCTGAAGCATTTCAAATCCTCGGATAACCCGGAATCGTGTGTTGCGCGGTTCGATTACATCATCGATATAGCCGTATGACGCAGCTTGGTATGGATTGGCAAATTTTTCGCGATATTCGGCTTCTTTTTGAAGAATGAATTTCGCGCGTTCTTCAGGATCCGTAATTTCTTGGATGGCACGTCCTTCAAGTACCTCAATGGCTCCTTTGGCTCCCATTACCGCAATTTCTGCCGATGGCCAAGCATAGTTCAGATCTCCTCTAAGTTGTTTACAACTCATCACATCGTGTGCCCCTCCATACGATTTTCTCAGTGTTATGGTAATTTTGGGGACGGTGGCTTCGCCGTATGCATAAAGTAACTTTGCACCGTGGACAATTATTCCTCCGTACTCCTGACCGCTTCCGGGCAAAAATCCGGGAACATCGACAAGTGTCAAAATTGGAATGTTGAAAGCGTCGGCAAACCGAACAAAGCGTGCGGCCTTTCTCGATGCCTCTATGTCGAGAACTCCGGCCAGATAGTTCGGTTGGTTTGCAATTATTGCTACGGGATAGCCATTCATTTTGGCAAAGCCCACTACTATGTTTTTTGCATAGTTCCGATGAACTTCTAAGAACTCTCCATAATCTACTATTAGGTGAATTACGTCTAATATGTCGTAGGGAAGGTTTGGATTATCGGGAATGATGGTGTTTAAAGCATCTTCTATTCTGTCAATAGGGTCGGAACATTCTGTAATTGGAGGTTCTTCCAGATTGTTTTGGGGTAGATACGATAAAAGTTTGCGAATAATGAGCAAACCTTCTTCCTCGTTTTCGACTTTAAAATGAGCAACGCCTGATTTGGATGAGTGAACATCGGCACCTCCAAGATCCTCAACGGTTATATCTTCTCCGGTAACGGTTTTCACCACTTTAGGTCCGGTAACAAACATGTAACTGTTTGCTTCAGACATGATGATGAAATCTGTTAAGGCCGGAGAGTAAACAGCCCCTCCTGCACATGGGCCAAAAATGGCAGAAATTTGTGGAATCACTCCGGAGGCTAAAATGTTACGTTGAAAGATTTCGGCATATCCGGCCAATGAAGTCACACCTTCTTGAATTCTTGCCCCACCGGAATCATTAATGCCAATTACGGGTGCACCTACTTTCATGGCCATATCCATAATTTTACAAATCTTTTGGGCAAAAGTCTCCGAAAGCGAGCCTCCAAAAACCGTGAAATCTTGTGCAAATACAAACACTATACGTCCGTCGATGGTGCCTTGTCCGGTGACCACCCCGTCACCTAAGAACTTCTGCTTGTCTAATCCAAAGTTTGTACAGCGGTGGGTTACAAACATATCGTATTCTTCAAAACTTCCGTCGTCGAGAAGTTTTTCAATCCTTTCGCGTGCAGAGAGCTTCCCTTTCTGATGTTGTGCTTCAATACGTTTCAAACCGCCTCCAAGTTTAGCCTCGGCTCGAAGGTCAATTAAATGTTTTATTTTATCTTGATTGGTCATTGTAATTGAATTTTATTGGTTTTGTTTTTCACCAAATTCTATTTGCTGCAAAGCTCTGTTAAAATTCCAAAAGTTGATTTTGGGTGTAAGAATCCAATATTGAGCCCCTCGGCACCTTTTCTTCCGGTTTTATCGATGAGGTTGATGCCCATGGCTTCGGCTTCTTGTAATGATTGGTTGACATTATCCACCGCAAAGGCAATGTGATGAATACCTTCGCCTTTTTTTTCGATAAATTTACCAATTGGACCTTCAGGATCGGTTGATTCCAATAGCTCAATTTTGGTTTGACCAACCATAAAAAAGGCTGTTTTTACCTTTTGATCTTTAACTTCCTCAATTGCATAACATTCGCTACCCAAAAGCTTGGTAAAAAAAGGGATTGCTTCATCGAGGCTTTTTACGGCTATCCCAATGTGCTCAATGTGTGTAGGTTTCATACGTGTATAATTTATGTGTTATATTTTAAAATAGTGATAGAAAACGTTTTCAGAGGTTATCAAATTTTGTGCAAAGGTAATTACCCTTTCTTGATGTTGCAATTTTTTTTATAAAAATCGACAATGCTCACTCAAGAGTTTAAGTGTAAGAATATATGATAGATACACCTAATATTTGTTTGTGGTTTTTAAAAAAAAATCATTGGGTGTAACATTTTTCACTATTTTGCGTCACAACAAAACAGTATAAAAGGTTTCATTATGAATGTAAAATTGATTTTTTCTATATCAGTCGTTTTTTTAATAACGATTCTTGAACCCATTCAGTCGCAAACAGTTTTTTCCCTACGTCAATGTATTGACTCGGCTCTGATTAATAATTTGAATATCAAGGAGCAGGTTTTCGCTCAACAGGTTCTTGAGAACAATTATCGTCAATCAAAATATGATTTCTTGCCCGACTTAAATGCATCTTCGAGAGTTTCTGAGTATTTCGGGCAGACATTCAATTATGAGCGAGTTCGGTTTATCGACGAACGTATTACATCATTTTCTTTTGGGATAAGCACATCGGTAGCACTTTTCGAAGGGTTCAGAAAATATTACACTATGAACAAACGCCTGATTGATGCACAGGGTGGTAAATTCCAAATGGATTTGATCAAGAATCAACTAACGCTTGAAATAGTAAATACTTATTTGACAATTCTTTATAATCAAGAACAAGCACAGGGCTTGAAACAACAAATGGCTGTCATTGATCAACAGATTGAGCGTACAAAAAAAATGGTTGAAGCAGGAAAAATTCCCCTAGGAGAGCTTTATAGCCTTTTAAGTCAAAAGGCCGAAGAGGAAGCACAGTTTAATCGCTATATAAGTCAAATTACCATTGCCAAAATTGCTTTAAGCCAGCAAATGAATATTCAAACTATTGATTTTGAAATTTCAGCTCCTGATATTGATAGCTTAACCTTTCAGTTTTTACAGGAAAATCCTGTCGATCATTTTTTCGATGAAGCAATCCATTTTCTGCCCGAAATACAACTTGCAGATAATGCTCTTCAATCGGCCAAATTAGATCTTGAGATAGCCCGTTCGCGTATCTATCCTTCCCTTTATCTAAGTGGCGGAATGTCTTTTCCTTATAACAATAAGGCATTAAATCCTACTACCGGTGGTGATTATCCATTTTTTGACCAATTAAGCGACCGGAAACAAACAGAAATCGGAATCACGTTGTCCATTCCTATATTTAATAAGTTGCAAAACCGAACCAACATTCAAAACGCGCAATTAAAAATTCTGTCATCTGAAAACTCGATTCAGAAAGCCAGGCAGCAAGTTTATAAAAGTGTTCAATCGGCATATCACGATGTTTTAAACGCACAAAAAAATTACCAATCTCGTGCAGAAGCTCTGAAAGCAGCACAGGAATCGTATCGCTTTGCCGAACAGCGTTTTAATTCAGGTTCAATTAGTGCAACCGATTATTTAGTGGAAAAAGCAAAGTTAAATCAGTCGATAATTCAGCTTACCCAAAGTAAATACGACTTTTTGGTTAAATTAAAAGTATTGGATTTTTATCGTGGAATCGAAATTAATCTCTGATTTTTAAAGTTATCTTTACCAGGAATTTCAAGAATGATGGTAAATTAGGAAGTGTGATAAAAGGGGAATATTATTTGTATGGTTCCATCGAATGAAAATCCAACTCAATGTACATTCTTTGCTTAGAAACAGCTACAAGTCGGTGTTCGGTATCGTTGTTTCATAACAACATACTTTTGGCCGTGAAGGAGAGCGACGAACTCAATGCACACTCCCAAAGGTTGTCGGCTTTTATTTTAGAACTTTTTCAACAAACAGGTCTTCAACCCATACAACTGTCAGCTGTGGCGGTTAGTCAGGGCCCGGGTTCTTATACTGGACTACGAATTGGAATGTCAACGGCGAAAGGTTTATGCTACGGTCTGTCGATTCCGCTAATTCTAATCCCCACAAATTTGATATTAGCTAAGGCTTGTTTGCATGAGTGCGCTGTTGCTTCAGACGAATTAATTTGTTCGATGATTGATGCGCGCAGAATGGAAGTCTATCACTCAATTTACGACGCTCGGTTGAATGCTGTTATTGAAACTGAGCCCCATATTTTAACCGACAAATCGTATCAAGACTATTTGGAAAAATCCATCGTTCATTTTGTTGGTGACGGAGTTGCCAAAGCATCAACTATACTATCACATCCATCGGCACGGTTTCACAATGATGTATTACTTTCTTCCCGGTATATGATTCAGCTTGCCCTGGATAAGCTTCAAAGGAATGATGTGGACGACGTGGCCTATTCCACCCCATTCTATTTAAAAGAATTTCTCACAAAACCACCAAAATCTTACTTTTAAACAGAGATAACGTTTTGATGAATTTTGAATCGAGAACGTTTCAATTTGGTGAGGTTAGAAAAAGATACTATTTTTGCATCAAATCAATTTTAATCATTATGGCAGATACTTCCGATATCAAAAAAGGACTTACCATCGCATTCAAGGATGGATTCTATCAAGTTGTTGAGTTTTTACACGTTAAACCAGGAAAAGGAGCCGCTTTTGTCCGTACTAAGTTGCGTAATTTAGAAACCGGTCGTGTGATTGAAAACACCTTCCCTTCAGGAGCAAAAATTGACATTGTTCGGATTGAACGCCGTCCATACCAATTCCTCTATAAGGAAGAAAACGGATACGTATTTATGCATAAAGAAACCTACGAGCAAGTTACCCTGGAAGAGAAAATTATCGAAGCTTTCGATCTTATGAAAGAAGGCCAAGATGTGGAGATTGTTTTTCACGCTGAGACCGAAACGCCTTTGTTTGCAGAATTGCCATCACACGTTATTCTCGAAGTAACCTACACTGAACCCGGAGTAAAAGGCGACACCGCTTCCTCAACCGCCATGAAAGATGCTACTCTAGAAACCGGAGCCACAATTAAAGTTCCGTTGTTTATCAATATTGGTGATAAAATTAAGGTTGACACTCGAGAATATGCATATGCAGAACGGGTGTAAATAAAAATGTTGGATAAAATAAACTTCTAAAGTCGTTTACATTGAAAATCGATGTGGGCGACTTTAATTTTTTTCTTTTCTGTTGGTTAAATGATTAATTATTTTTACTTTAGCTAATCAAAATAACGTTTTTATAATGGATCTTGATCGTTTAGGAGAATCGGGGAAAAAAGCCTCTTTGAAACGGTTGCAGTTTTGCAATTTTAAACTTGATTTCCTTTTAAACATAACCTTGGCAATCAATGAGAATTTGCCCATTCGGGAATTGATCGACAAATATCACAATATTCTTAAAGAAGATTTAAACATTGGAAAAATCCTTTTATACATTTTTAACGAGAAGTGGGAAAGGGTTTTGATAAGCGGTGTGCCACACACTATAGCGGACGAAATTAAAATTCCCGATGATTTAATTTATTATACTCAGATAACCAATCTCACAACCACGTTAAATCGGGTACTTACTTATTTTGATGTTCTTGTTCCGGTATTTCATCACCAACGCCCGATTGCCTATCTCTTAATTGGAGATATTGAGGAAGAGCGTGCGGGGATGAGTCCTACCATCAAGCATCTTCATTTTATACAAACGCTTACCAACATTTTAGCCGTTGCTATTGAAAACCGCAATTTGTATAATCAAAACCTACGACAAGAGGTATTAAAAAAGGAGCTTGATTTGGCTAGCCGTATGCAATCTATGCTCATTCCCAGCCATTCGTCGCTACCTAAAAATAAGGAATTCAGAGCAGCCGCATATTATCTGCCTCATTTTGAAGTTGGGGGAGATTATTTTGACGTTCTTCAACTTAACGATCACCTGTACGGATTTTGTATCGCCGACGTTTCAGGGAAAGGAATTTCTGCCGCTTTGTTAATGTCAAATTTTCAGGCTAACGTTCGTGCTCTATTTACTTCGAACCGTCAAATTGAGGACATAGTGCATGAGCTTAATCAACGAGTAATGAATAATGCCAACGGTGAAAAATTCATTACTCTTTTCATTGGTCAATACAATTCTCAGGAGCATAAATTAACCTACATCAATGCGGGACACAATCCTCCAATTTTGTTCCAGGCAGGATCCAATTCCATAAAGCAACTCAATCAGGGATGTGTAGGAGTAGGCATGTTTGATGTTATTCCCAAAATCGATGTTGGTCAGGAATATATTTCACCCGGATCGCGTTTGGCCATGTTTACCGACGGTATTGTTGAGCTTGAAAACGATAGGCAGGAAGAATTCGGGACAGGAATCATTGAATATGAGCTAATGCAAAATCAGCCCATTGACAATGTCGTAATAAGCATCATACATCGGATTGAAGCGTTTAAAGGTTCTCGCGATTATTTTGACGACATCACTCTTTTAGCACTTGAGTTTGGCTTGTGATTTTTTGGTCGTAAAAGGCTATAACGGCTATTAATCCCCAAAAACCAAAGGCAAGTTTATCCAGGTCGAGAAAGTTATTTACAAATGCATGAATAAAATAAGTGGAAAGCCCTACCAAAGCACTTTCAATCCAAACACAATCATATTCTGATTTAACTTTCGACATTAGTTTGATTCCTCGTATAAACACTACAATTCCAATAGCTACAAATAATAGCATGCCGGGCAACCCCATTTCAGATAGATTGCCAAGATACTCGCTGTGAGCATTGCCAAGATCACCGGAATTTGTGCTGATAGGCGTGCGGTCGTACGACATCTGATAAGGAGCGTAACAAAACATGTATGTACCGGGACCAAAACCGAAAATAGGCCTTTCTGCAAACATCCGCAGGGCAGCTTTCCATCGGTTGATTCGTTCCAGATTTGAGATATCGTTTGAAATATTGGTTGCCGATTTTATATGGGACTCTAATTCGGTGGATGAAGTTGTTTGATTCTTTTCAAAAAAATGAAAAACTTCGTAATTAACATAAACTAAGAGGAAAATTGATATTAAGGAAAAAATGGAAACAATTTTAAGTTTTGGAGATAATTTGAGAAAAAGATAAAAGATAAACGCTCCGATAACACTTAACCAAGCTGCCCTTGAGTAGCTAAATAAAAGCCCTGTTAAGAATAAAAGAAGTAAAATGCCAAATCCCACACGATGTTTAAAGGGAAATTCCGGGAAAAGGTAACTAACCCTAACATTGGAATGAACATCGACAATAGTGCACCGTAAGATGTATGGTCGGGGAAAAAAGGATTGGCCGCCCAGTAAGCAATCTTTTTATACCAAATTCCGTAGATATAATGGCGGGTGAGTGCAAATATTATTACTAATGAGGAGCCAAGAATAAAAATAGTGAAATATCGCGAAATGGAGAATTCATTTTTGCTAAACAGAATCAATGGAAAAAAGAAAAATCCTGCAACAAACCAGATCCTTACCAAACTGACTTTCACCGATACAAGCTGTATTTGGCTAAAAAAACATGTTATGATTGACCAAAGTAAATAGGCAAGAATTACGCCGGAAATCTTGTTCGTTAAAAGGTCTTGGGGAAATTTGTTTCTCAAGAATTCAATTAAATATAAAAAAAGTAAAACAACCAAAAGGATTTCAGAAACAATAAAAAAATCAAAATCCAAAACAATAAAATAGGATAATGGGATACTTATAGCTGTTGAAATAATGAGTGTTGTTGCAAATTTCTTACGATCCGAAAGGAGGTAGATGAATCCTAAAATTGCAATGGGAATAAATCCTACGAAAAGATTTTCAAGAAAGATTCCTAAGCATAATGAAAAAATGCTTATAAGGACGATAATAAGTAGTATGAATTTTTTCTGTAAATTCATTGTGAGTGATTCTCACGATTGTTTTGCGAGTCGAATTCTTGGTTTTCGAGATAAAAAACATCAAGAGCTACTAGAAATGCAGCAAACCCCCAAAAAACCAATGAAAACTTATCGATATCAAGAAAGTTGTTAAGAAAACCATGAACAAAATAGGTACTCAAACCCAAAAAAATAGCCATTGCTAAACGACGAATCTCTCTTTCTTTAGCTCGGTGGTATATCTTAAAAGCTGTTGCTGTAATGGCTATTAATATCAACAAATAAGAAAGTGCGCCTAGTAAACCACTTTCGGCAAGGGCTCCCAAATATTCACTGTGAGCGTTACCCACTTCTCCAAAATTAGTGCTGATTATAGTTTTTTCGGATGAAATTTGATACGGTGCATACTGAAACATATAGGTTGCAGGACCAAAACCCAGAATCGGTTTTTCCTGAAACATTCTGATAGCACAGTTCCATCGGTTAATTCTTTCCAAGTTTGATGCATCGGTGCTAATATTGGTCATGGAGTATAGTTGTTCTACAAGGTCGTTGGATGAGTCCTGGCGATTTTTCTCTAAGGACATAATAATATTATCCCAGAATAAGAATACAACTAAACCAATTGAAATGATGATGACAAGGAGGGTTCTCATTTTTATTTTGAAAAGCAATAAAATAAAAATTGCAAAAGCAACACCCAGACTTAGCCATGCTGCACGTGTGTATGAAAATATCAGCCCAACGATATAAACGGCGAGTACGATTAAGATTAATGATTTTTGGCCAAAGGAATAGTCTTTTTTTGTTAAGAAAAAGATTATGAATGGGATTAGAAGGGCAATGATTGCCCCATATGAAGTGTGGTCGGGAAGGAGTGGAACAACGGATGAATTTGCTGCTTGTTTATCAAAGAGTCCGGAAAGATTTAATTGGTAAGTGGCATAGGAAATTACGATTATAAACGAAACAATATAAAACCAGAAATAACGATAAGCATTTTCTTTCGATGTAAATAAATGCATCGCCATGAGGTAGAAAGCCGCTAAAAACCACAAACGGCTTAATAAAAATTTAAACGATACCAATGGTATTGTACTTGTTGCTGAGGTTATCAATAACCACATCAAATTCAAGTAAATGACAATTGAAATTGGGTGAAGTAAAAGTTTTTTGTTAAATATTTTGGGTTCAAACAACAATTTATATACAGTTAGCAGAAGTACTCCAACTAAAAATGGCTCCAATGGAATACTTAAATCGTTCTCGGCACTCATAAAAAAGCGTAGTTGAATGCTTAGCGGAGCCAGGAATGCTATTATATAGAAAAGTTTTTGGTACGAAAATAAGGCTATGGCAACTACCATCATTGCAAACGGTAGAGCAGCAACAACGTAATTCTCATTTGCAACTAAAAAGGCCGACAGAACTAAAGTAAAACAACAACCTATCCAGAAAAAAACTTCTTTATAGGAAACAGAGGAAAGGGGTAGATTGTCTTTAAGGATCTTATTATTCAATTTTTGAATTGTTTTTATCAATCAGACTGAAAACAACAATTGAAGTCAGGAACACCAAAAAGCCCCCAATTATTGAAATTGCACCCCGTAATGGTGTCGATTTTTTATCAGGGATATAGGGGCTGGAAATAATATTTGCATAGGTTATTTTTTTACGATATTCATTTCTTTGCGATTCAAGTTCCAGTTTTAATTTTGCCAGAGTGCGGACTTGCTCGCTATAAAGTTTAAGTTTTTCAATGAAAATTGGGCCAAAGTTTGTCATTTGTTCCAAATCAAAGCTAGGATTGTTAACTTCAATGCTACTATATCTATTTAGAATAGCATAGGGCGGAGACATTTCTTCTAGACTTTTTGATAACTCTATGATCGTTTTTAAGTCATTTTTTCCGGTTTTTTGTAGCAAGTACTCTATTTGTTCTCGATTCTGTTTTGCTTGAATTTCAATATCGGCTATTTGATTTTCATATAAAGTAATGACCTCCTTAATTTTTACTCGGTGTAATTCCCTGACCTTCGAATTATATTGCTGGATTATTTCATTGACAATATCGCAAGCTAGTTTTGGATCGGTATCAAGCACTGAGATTTTTATGGATTCGTAGGGGGTTTTTTGAATGGAAACGTAATTAAAATAATAATCATACAACTTGGTTTTGTAATGCTTGTCTGTCTTTGATATACCATAATGTTGATCTAAAGAAAACTTAGTAATTACGCTATCAGCAATATCTCTTGATTGTAGTATTTGGAACATTTGTTCAGTATAACTTTCTTCAGAATATTTGCCAAGGTTTGATGGATAAACTATGGCTGTGGATTTGTACTTTGGTTTGATGAGAAAAGTGGATGCCCCAATAATAATGGTTCCGGCAACGGTTATCAGTATAATTTGTTTCCATCTTTTGGTGAATAATTTTACCAATTGTTGATTGCTGAAAATATTTTCCATGGTAGTGTTAATTGGTTTTATCTAATAAAGCAATAATCAATGAGCTTGTAATGGCTAACGCAAAAAAGCCTAAAATCGTATTTAACCAAACAACGGGGGATGATTTTTTTTCGCTTGGAGTTGCCCTGTTTACGACGTATTTTCTTGGAATAATTTGAACAGCATTGATTTGTGCTGCTGCCAGACGGTCACGTAGGAATGACTGCCGTTTTTGTTCCAGTTCCAATTCTCCGAGTAAAGATAATGATGCCCCTCCATATTTAGAAAGGTTCTGAATTTTTTGCTCTAACAATTTAGCTCCTGAGGTATTACCCTTGGCTAATGCTTCTGCATAAGCTGCATTAATTACTTCTGCTTCGGAACGGTAGTTGTTTATTCCTTTTTCACGAATTCGCTGGAGCGAATCTTCAATTTGTTTTATGCGTAAGGTTACGGTGTTGTATTCCTCTGCTACAATCCGTAATGCTTGATCGGCTCGTTCTTTTTGTATTAACCAAAAGGTGGTGTCAATCAAATCGGTAATTCGGTTGGCAATTTGGGCGGCCATTTCCGGACTTTCATCCGAAACGTTAATTTCAATCGATTGAAACCGTGTTTTACGTATCTCAACGTTTTTTTGATATCGTTTTTTTAGCTTAGTATAAGGGAATCTTGTTGTTGAATCTATTCGGTAATGGTTCATCAGTTGAAATTCCTGAGTAATCTTGTCGCGAATAAAATCCGATAATAGCACCTGTTGCAATTGTTCTAATTCTTCTTCCTCACCAAGGGCCATGAAATCTTTTGTCCCTCTTTCTTCTGAAATAATCTGTGATGTTGAGGTTAGTTTGGTTGGGAATAGGGTGACTGTGGATGTATAGCTTGGCGGTATTATCAAACTGACGATAAGCGCAGATATTGCTCCCAGAAGTCCTGTAATTAAAATAACTTTCCAATATTTTATTAGAAACGGTATGCCTGGCATTCCTTAAAGGTTTGATAATGGTTAAGGTTTGCAAAAATAGAAAAAAATCTTACTTCACACAATTTAGGTGGTGAATAAAGCTCTTTTTCTAAAATTAACGAAGTGGAATAGTAACTTCTTTGAAATAAAAACTTCGAAATGATTTATCGTTTAGGAGCAGTGTTAGTTTACCGTCGAAACCTACATCAAAAATTGCAGCTTCGAATGTTTCTTTATTGCTAATATAGGAGCCTTTCTCCCGATTAAACAGCCTTTGCATGTAGCTGGTTTTAAGGGAATCGATTTGTTGGGTTAGTGTGCTGAAATGTACCATCAAAAACCGCTGAAGTTCTATCACAAGACTTTCGGGTTCATAATCTTGATTTGTTTCTATGCTTAGACTGGTTGCATCGGGCAGATTTTCAAATTGTTTTTGATTGATGTTAATGCCAATTCCTAGGATACTTTTTACTATAGTTTCACCTTGAATCTCATTCTCGATTAAGATCCCAGCGACTTTCTTTTTGTTTAAAAGAATGTCGTTGGGCCATTTTATTTGAACATTTTCAGTGTAGCTTTCAAGAAACTGTGCTATTGACAAGGCGGTTGCCATGGAGACAAGAAACGATTGTTCTACAGGAATGTTCACTTTGAAAAAATAACTTGCCAAGATATTCTTTCCGTATTCGCTTTCCCAGCGATTTCCCATTTGTCCGCGACCGTTTTCCTGAAAGTGGGTTGCTAAGCAAAATCCATTGGGTAAATCTCCCATACGTTTTATTTCGCTGTTGGTAGAATCTACTTTATCAAACCATAAAATGTTGTTTTTTCGAATCTCCATGGCCCATAAATTTGAATTATAAACTCCAATAATCAATGTTTTTGATTGAATTTCTGAGCACTCCTTTTATATCGACCAATATTCCATCCGGTTTCAGCCATTTTAATAGATCTTGTTCTGTCAACGAGAGAAAATCTTTATGTTGAACAGCCACTATAACAGCATCGTGATTTGTTGATGGGGTAGAGGTTAGTTTTATTTTGTACTCGTGTTCAACTTCTTGTGGGTCTGCATGTGGATCATAGACTTCTACCGATAGTTTAAAACTTTTTAATTCATAGATCAGATCGGCTACTTTTGAGTTACGAATGTCGCTGACATTTTCTTTGAAGGTTATTCCCAGTATTAGAACTTTGCTTTCTTGTAGATTTTTTCCTTTGGCAACAATTTTTTTTACTACTTCGGAAGCAATCCAAAGTGCCATTCCGTCGTTTATGGCGCGGCCACTATCAATGATTTGAGGATGATAGCCTAATTGTTTTGCTTTGTAAAGTAGATAGTAGGGATCAACTCCGATACAGTGACCTCCGACGAGTCCCGGCGAAAATTTCAGAAAATTCCATTTTGTGCCCGCGGCTTCCAACACCTCATAGGTGTTAATGTCCATTTTATGGAATATCCGTGATAGCTCGTTCATTAAAGCTATGTTCACATCGCGTTGGGTATTTTCAATAATTTTGGCGGCTTCGGCAACTTTTATGCTTGAGGCTTTATAAATTCCTGCTTTGACAACTATTTCATACACCTTGGCAATTTGTTCGAGGGCTTCAGAGTCGTTCCCTGAAACGATTTTTAAAATGGTGGTTATGGTATGTTCCTTATCTCCCGGATTAATTCTCTCGGGCGAGAATCCTACTTTGAAATCAATGCCGACTTTTAATCCACTAAGTTCTTCCAATAGTGGAATACAATCTTCTTCTGTACAACCCGGATAAACTGTTGATTCGTAAACTACATAATCTCCTTTTTTTAGGTTGCGACCGACGGATCTTGTTGCGGAAAGAAGTGGTTTTAAGTCGGGAAGTTTATGATCATCAATGGGTGTGGGAACTGCTACAATATGAAATTGCGCTCTCTTTAAATCTTCTTCTCGGGCGGTAAACAAAATATCAGTATTATCAAAGGCATCAGATTCAAGTTCATTGCTTGGATCGATCTTATTTTTCATCATTTCAATCCGGTCTTCACGAATATCAAAGCCAATGACTTTTACTTTTTTTGCAAATTCAAGCGCTATGGGTAGCCCTACATAGCCTAATCCGATGACGCTTACTGCTGATTTGCCTGAAAGAATATCTTCATAAATTGCCATATATTATTTTTTTATAAGTTGTTTATTAGTGGATGTTTCTCTCCTGATGAGCTTATAGTTTGATTTCTAATTTCGTAGGCGATCTCAATGGATTCCCTGGTTGTTTCGGGGCCAAATCCTTCGCCATTCAATATTTTGCGATACGATTCCGTGTGAAGATCAGTGAATCCTTCGCTAAATTCGATGAGTTTATTATCGATAACGATGGATCGAAAGGTTCTCTGTCCTTTAGATTTTACATCCTCAGGCAAATCATGATAATCGATACTTAAAAACCAACGTACATTGGCTTTTTTCAACTGCAAGAATCCCGATGATTTGTGAGGCTCTCTGAGAAATACTTTAGATTGAATTTTCGGACCGAATATCCAGGTTAGCATGTCGAAAAAGTGAATTCCGATATTGGTTGCCACTCCGCCCGATTTTGAAATATCGCCTTTCCATGAATAATCATACCATTTTCCGCGGCTAGTGATATAGGTTAAATCGATATCGTATATTTTTTCAGGATTACGATCAATTTCATTTTTTAATTCGATAATTACCGGATGTAATCGTAGTTGTAGAATAGTGTTAATTTTTTTTCCGAATTCTTGTTGTAATTCAATTAATGCTTCTACATTCCAAGGATTGAGTACTAAAGGCTTTTCACAAATAGCTTCAGCGTTTTGCCGCAATGCAAATCGGATATGTGCGTCATGGAGGTAGTTGGGTGAGCAAATCGATACGTAATCAATGGGCATTTTCGAACGTCGAAGTTTGTCGATATGTCTGTCGAACCGTTCAAATTCGACAAAGAAATCGCAATCGGGGAAAAACGAGTCAATAATTCCTACGCTATCAAACGGATCAAGCGCAGCTACTAACTGATTGTTGGTTTCGGCAATCGCTTTTAGATGTCGGGGGGCTATGTAGCCGCCAATTCCAATCAGGGCAAATCGTTTCATAGACTATAGCATGTTTTTTCGTTGAGCATAAGCTAAAATGCGTTTGATTTGCTCGAGGTGTGGTAGTTCGTAGATTTTCCCATCCACAAGCATGGCTTGCATCTTATCGGTTTGATTGATATTTATCATTCGGCTGATTCGTATCGCATGATCTATCTCGTCAATAGTGTAATATTCGATATCTTGCAGAATATTGAGTTGGTTTGGATGAATTACAATTTTTCCTTTATAACCCATTCTAAATCCTTCCAATGTGTCGGCTTTAAATTTTTCCGGGTTGGCAAGTTCCATGCTGGCATAGTCGATTGGGGTAACACCATAAGCATAGGCTGTATTCAAAACCTGTGTTCGTGCCCAAAGTATGCGCTCTTCCGAAAATGTCATTTGTGTCTGTGCAGCATAATCGTGTGCTCCCAGCGCAACTCCTTTTATTGGGAATCTCTTTTCTTTTAAAAGTGTTTCCAGATTTAAAAGCGCTAAAGGTGATTCAATCAGCAGAATCCACTCAAAATCAGTAATTTCAAAATACTCAAAGACGTTGTAAATCGATTCAAGTTGTTCGTAGGTTTCAACTTTGGGAAGAACAAACTTTTTGAAGCGAAGCTCGAAAAGCGATTCTAAGAGCGTATTATAGATTTCTCCTTCATTTTTAAAAATTCGGGGTCTTACCCAAAATTTCTGCGGCTCGCTGATTCTCGATAAATTTACCAACGCAACGTCAATGTCGCTTTTAGCTATTGCATCTTCAAGATCGAAAACAAACTCATCGGCTTGTAGCGACTTCATTTTATCAATAAACCGGGTGTTGGACGCCGGTATAAAGAAATAGGATTTAAGCATTTGGACTTAATTTTTTTACGTGGTTGTTCTCGAGTATATAGGTTTCCCCTGATTCCGGACAGCGAGCTATACCTTGCTTATCGAAATGCAATTTATGGCCGTATTCACTGATCCATCCGGTTTGTCGGGCAGGATTGCCAACCACTAAGGCATAAGGTGCTACGTCTTTAGTTACAACTGCCCCTGCACCGATGAATGCATATTCCCCTATCGTTATTCCACATACAATGGTAGCATTGGCTCCTATGCTGGCTCCTTTTTTTACCCATGTCTGTTTGTATTCGTTTTTTCGTACAATAGCACTCCGAGGGTTAATTACATTGGTGAAAACCATACTGGGACCAAGAAATACATCGTCTTCACAAATTACTCCTGTATAGACAGATACGTTATTTTGTATCTTCACGTTGTTCCCTAAAATTACATGGGGTGAAATCACTACATTTTGACCGATATTGCACCGTTCGCCAATGACACAATGGGGCATGATGTGGCAAAAATGCCAAATTTTTGTACCTTTCCCTATTTGGCAAGGTTGATCAACGTACGACGATGGATGTATTTGTACTTCTTCCATGCCTTATCGATTGAAAAATTGTTCTATAGTTTTGCAAATATAACTCAATTGTTCTTCGGTTAATTCGGTATGCATTGGTAACGAAATTACTTTTTTTGCCAATATGTCGCTTACGGTTATTTGACCGATAGTTTTTAATTTTTGACGAAATGCCTCTTGCCGATGTATAGGAACCGGATAATAGATCATCGACGGTATGTTATGCTCTTTGAGCCATTGCTGCAGCTCATAGTTTTTCCCTTCAGGAACTTTAATGGTGTATTGATGAAAAATGTGATCGGAGAATGGATTCCGTTTAGGTATTTCGATTTGTTTTATCCCTGCTAATGCATTGTCGTAAAACATTGCTGCGTTTTGCCGACGAAGATTAAAATCATCCAGGTGTCTCAATTTTACATTTAATATTGATGCCTGAAGAGTGTCTAATCGGCTGTTCACGCCTAATCGTTCGTGATAGTATTTAATCTTCGACCCATGGTTTGCAATGCTTCGGATGGTTTCAGCCATTTCATCGTCGTTGGTAAATATTGCACCTCCGTCGCCAAAGCATCCAAGGTTTTTGGAAGGGAAAAAAGATGTACAGCCAATCCTGCCTAAGGTTCCTGCTTTGCCGGTAAATTTTTTTCCTTTAAAAGTGGCGCCCAGAGCTTGAGCCGCATCTTCCACCACGGGAATATTATGTTTTTGAGCAACCTCAAGAATTGTATCTAAATTAGCACACTGTCCGAAAAGATGTACAGGCACAATGGCCTTGGTTTTATGATTTATAGCCGAAACTAATTGTTCGGTATTTATGTTGAAATCATCCATATTGACATCGACCACTACAGGAGTGGCGCCGAGCAGGGCAACTACTTCAACGGTTGCAATAAAAGTGAAATCCGGGGTTATAACTTCATCTCCGGGACCAATCCCCAGTGCCATAAGAGCAATTTGCAAGGCATCTGTTCCATTGGCTACGGGAATAACATGCTTCACTGCAAGGTATTGCTCAAGTGCAGTGGCAAAATCTTTCACTTCTTTACCGTTGATATAGTTTGCATTAGATGCAACGGACAATATGGCGGGCTCAAGCTCATTTTTGAGTCTTGCGTATTGTGATCTCAGGTCAACCATTTCGATGGGCAACATAGTCTCAATATGTTTTTAGTGGGTTAGGAACCATGCGACAGTCTCTGCTAAACCTTGTTGCAGATTATGAGTCGGTTTGTAGTTTAAAAGCATTTTTGCTCTTTCAATGGATGCCAAGGAATGGGGAATATCACCTTTTCGGAAAGGGCCGTAGGTGGGTTCCAAAGTGGTACATTGAGGATACGATTTAGCTACTTCTGTTCGTATGGAATAAAAAAGCTGATTGATGGTTGTTTGTTCCCCATAGGCAATATTGTAAATCTTATTCAAAGCTTCGGGGTTTTGTGTGGTTGCAGCCAGAAGATTTGCCTGAATAACATTTTCAACAAAGGTAAAATCACGACTATAGTTACCATCGCCGTTGATAACCGGTGGCTGCAGATTTTTTATCGATTCAATAAATTTCGGGATTACCGCGGCATAAGCACCTTTGGCATCTTGTCTTGGTCCAAAAACATTGAAATATCGAAGGCCGATGGTTTCCATACCATAGAGTCGCGAATAATTCTCAGCATAAAGTTCATTCACATATTTTGTAATGGCGTAAGGCGAAAGTGGCCTCCCGATTTTGTCTTCTACTTTTGGAAGAGCTTGACTGTCGCCGTAGGTTGATGAACTTGCTGCAAAGACAACCCGTTTTATGGATGCTTTTCTAGCGGCTTCAAGGATATTTACCGTTCCCAAAATGTTGATTTCGGTGGTCAAAACCGGATTTTCGATAGAGCGCGGAACTGAACCTAAGGCTGCTTGATGAAAAATTAATTCGACACCTTTTACTGCTTCTTTACAGACTTTAAAATCCCGGATATCGCCTTCGATGAGTGCAAAGTGTGGATTGCTTTTTAAATGTTCAATGTTTTCACTTTTCCCCGTAATAAAATTGTCCACCACTATCACTTTGCAGCCAATGTTTAGCAAGCGATCCACTAAGTTCGACCCGATAAAACCGGCACCGCCTGTCACAAGTATCTTTTTTCCGCTCAATAGAGGTTGGGAGTTATAATCCATGCAGATATTTTTTTACGAAAATATAAAAACTTATTGACGATTGTTGTTTTTTTAAGTAAAAAAAGCCAAAGGTGCTGATTCACCTTTGGCTTTTTTTTTCTAAGGCTAAAGCTTATTTTGCATAGCTAACCGAACGTGTTTCGCGAATCACAGTGACTTTAATTTGACCGGGATAGGTCATTTCGTCTTGGATTTTTCGTGCGATATCGTAAGAAAGGGTTTCTGCTTCTTTATCCGAAACTTTGTCGCTTCCGACAATTACTCTCAGTTCTCTTCCTGCTTGAATGGCATAGGTTTTAAGAACTCCATTGTAATTTAATGCCAATTCTTCCAACTCTTTGAGGTGCTTGATGTAAGATTCTACCACTTCTCGGCGGGCTCCCGGACGCGCACCGGAAATAGCGTCGCAAACCTGAACAATCGGGGCAAGCAATGTGGTCATTTCAACTTCCTCATGGTGCGCACCAATAGCGTTGCATACTTCTGGCTTTTCTTTGTACTTTTCGGCTAGTTTCATGCCAAGGATTGCGTGTGGCAATTCCGGTTCATCGTCGGGAACTTTGCCTATATCGTGAAGCAGTCCGGCTCTTTTTGCCAATTTGGGATTCAATCCTAATTCCGATGCCATGATGGCACATAGGTTAGCAACTTCGCGGCTGTGTTGTAATAAGTTTTGTCCGTAGGAGCTCCTATATTTCATTTTACCCACTAAACGTAAAAGTTCAGGATGTAATCCATGGATTCCCAAGTCAATGGAGGTGCGTTTACCGGTTTCGATTATTTCGTCTTCAACTTGCTTTTGCACTTTGGCCACAACTTCTTCAATGCGTGCCGGATGTATCCTACCGTCTGTTACCAATTGATGCAGAGCTAGTCGTGCAATTTCACGACGCACAGGATCAAAGGCCGACAGGATGATGGCTTCCGGTGTGTCGTCAACAATAATTTCTACGCCGGTAGCCGCTTCCAAAGCTCGTATATTGCGACCTTCTCGTCCTATGATACGCCCCTTGATTTCGTCGTTTTCAATGTTGAAAACCGTTACCGAATTTTCAATAGCGTGTTCGGTAGCTACGCGCTGGATTGTTTGCACAACTATTCGTTTAGCTTCTTTCGCTGCGGTCATGCGTGCTTCTGCCATCATTTCATTGATGTAAGCCATAGCTTGCGTTTTGGCTTCGGCTTTCAACGAATCTACCAGTTGATTTTTGGCTTCATCTGCCGACATTCCTGATATGGCCTCAAGTTTTTCCATTACCTGTTGCTGTTGACGTTCCAGTTCCTCCCGTTTCTTCTCAACTAAATCCAACTGTGATGTTAGATTTTCTTTCAAGGCGTCAACTTCTTTGCTCTTTCGATTGGTCTCTTCGATTTTTTGCGCAATCTGCAATTCGCGTTGTTTAGCTTTGGTTTCCATTGTCACGAGCTTATTGTTGCGCTCGTTTACATGTTTTTCGTACTCACTTTTTAATTGCAAGTATTTTTCTTTGGCTTGCAAAATCTTCTCTTTTTTGATTACTTCGGCTTCCGCTTCTGCTTCGTTAATTATTCGAGCTATCCTTCTTTTCTGCGCTTTTTGAATGATGAAATATGATATCAAGGAGCCTAAAATAAAAGCTCCTATAAGCAGCAGTACGTGAATAATACCAATTTCCATTGTTGTAATAATTTAAGGTTAATATATAATAGATTTGTTCTCTTCGCATCAATAAAAAACCCGCACCGAATTCAAATTTTGTTATGGTGAAAACCCATAATGATACGGTAAGCGTGCAATTCGGGGTTTGACTTCCACTGTTTCTTACGAAAACTCTGCGGAGCAGAGGTGAGGCCTGTCATTGCCCAAATTATCCTTTTCGCCAATTTTTAATAGTGTTGATTTTCCCAAACTCCTATGAATTGATGCGGGCTATAATTTTATATGTGTAAGATCCTCTGATCAGTTATTATCGATAGCGTTGTCAAGTTCGTAATTTAATTTTTCAAGCTCTCCAATAAACTCGTTCTCTTCAGTTTTTTCTTCAATTTGAATTAGTTTCGAGACAAATTGTAATGCCGCCATGGCCAGAAAATCCTGATTATCCTTGTCGACATAAATTTTTTTGTATTGTAAAACAGCATCATTGATACGCTTAGCTGCAGAAATTATCTTTTCTTCGTCGGCGCGCATAATTTTCAATGGATAATACCGCTCAGCTATGTTTACTTTTATGGTGTTTTCATTATCCATTTGTTACTGTTTTAAAAGCTCGATACACTGATCTATTTCCCGCACAATTTTGCTAATTCTTTCCCTGGCTTCAATTTTGCTTTCTCCTACTTCGGCAACCGATTGCGAGGTTTTCAACAGAATGTAGCGCTCTTCCAATTCTTTGTATTGCAACTCTTTCTCGTCGAGTCGGGCTTTAAGTTCCTGGATCTCTGTTGTCAGCATTGCGTTTGCTTCTCTACAGTTTTTGTATAATTGGGTTAAACGCGCAACTTTATTCCGGATTTCCTCTAATAGTGCCTCTTTTGTTTTAGCCATATGAAATTATTAGCCTTACAAAAATAGTTTTTTTTGATGGTTTTTACAACGTTAAATGTTTTCTTTTTTTTAACGTTTTATTTTCAAAAATGTTTTATTCGTCAACGAACTAATCTAAACTTTTTTTTAACTGTTTATACCTGAGTCATATATGACTTTGTCCGTTTCTAACAGTCGATTTTGCGGTAAGAAAATTTGGTTTTTAGCTCTTCAAATTATATCATTCCCACTCGATGGTTGCCGGTGGTTTTGAACTAATGTCATAAACTACGCGATTGATTCCTCGCACTCGATTGATGATTTTATTGGAAACGTGAGCTAGAAAATCGTAGGGTAGTTGTGCCCAATCGGCGGTCATTCCGTCGGTTGATGTTACGGCTCTCAAAGCGGCTACCTGTTCGTAAGTGCGCTCATCGCCCATTACCCCCACTGAGTGTATTGGAAGCAGAATTACCCCGGCTTGCCATACTTTGTCGTACAGCCCGTTTTCGATGAGCGACTGAATGAATATTTCATCAGCTTCTTGCAATATTTCAACTTTTTCGGGAGTAATTTCTCCAAGAATCCGAATAGCTAAACCCGGGCCGGGGAAAGGATGACGGTTTAGAAAACGCTCCGGTATTTGGAGCTCCCGCCCCACACGGCGAACCTCATCTTTGAACAGAAGTCTTAGGGGTTCTACTATTTTTAGATGCATTCTTTCAGGAAGTCCACCTACGTTATGGTGCGATTTAATGGTAACCGACGGACCATTTACCGATACCGATTCGATTACATCAGGATAGATTGTTCCTTGCGCTAACCACTTTGCATTCTCAATTTTTTGTGCTTCGGCATTGAATACATCAATAAAAACTTTCCCTATGGTTTTGCGTTTCTTTTCAGGATCCGATATTCCGTGCAATGCTTCTAAAAACATTTGGCCGGCATCAACTCCACGCACATTCAGCCCCATTTCCCGATAGCTCTCCAAAACACCGGAATACTCATTCTTACGTAAAAGACCGTTGTTTACAAAAATACAATGTAAATTTTTTCCTATGGCCTTATGAAGTAAAACTGCGGCAACGGTGGAATCTACTCCTCCGGATAGGCCTAGAATTACCACATCGTTTTGTATTTTCTTTTGAAGCTCCGTCACTGTGGTTTCGATAAACGAGGCCGGAGTCCAATCGGGTTGTGCTCGACATATGTCAAAAACGAAGTTTCTGAGAATCTGAATTCCCTCGGTTGAATGATATACCTCAGGATGAAACTGAATCCCGAAAGTTTGCTCGCCTTCAATCTGATATGCGGCATTCTGAATGTTTTCGGTTTGTGCTATGGAGAAAAAATTCTTGGGTAATCTGACAATGGTGTCGCCATGTGACATCCATACTTGACTTTGGTCTGATATATATTTGAAGAGCGGATGGGAGTGATTGACCTTGGTTAGGAAAGCTCTTCCATACTCTCTATGTGCCGATGGTAAAACTTCGCCGCCATTGGTTTGCGCCATTAACTGCGCCCCATAACAAATTCCGAGTATTGGGTAGCGTTTCCGTAATGTTGATAAGTCCACGGTCGGAGCATTTTTATCGCGTACCGAAAAAGGGCTGCCGCTGAGGATGATTCCTTTCACTTGATCATCAGGTGTCGGAAAATGGTTGAAGGGATGAATTTCGCAGTAAACATTAAGTTCACGGATCTTTCTGGCAATGAGTTGGGTGTATTGCGAACCAAAATCGAGAATGAGAATTTTTTGCTGCATTGTTTTTGGGTTTAAGGCAGCATTTTACCCTTAAATAGGGTTTGCTGCTAATTCTCCGCAAAGATAGTGATTTAAAATGAATTCGCGCTATCGCATCGAAATCATTGCCCCGTCGGGAAGTGTGGGATTTTCCAACCAAAGGAAACGGTTATTTTTTCATCGTGGTGAACACAACTCTTTTTTCAGCTTTATCGAAAGTTTCTGATTTTTTCTTTTGTATTCCACGGGTTGCCACTAATACATCGTTGAGGGAACCGAGTATAAAATCGTAGCCGTTTTCTTTTTTTACATTCAGTTTGCTAAACGGTGCGGTTTGGGCGTTTACCTGTAAGGTTTCGACACCGAATGGCTCTGCACATATAAATTCTTCCGGAATTTCTACTACTTTATTGACCATGTGTTCAGCAATGTAAAAATTATCATAAAGCAAAACCGAACGATTATCGGCTAAATGATAAATAAGTCTAACATAGCATTCTTTGTTGGCGCGTATATAAAATTTTAATTCTTCCCCTTCAAAAAATATTTGATTATCATCGCCTTTGTTTGTCCATATTTCAATATTCAGGTCGCCACGGACAATTTCATCTTTACCAAAAACCTTCATTCTTGCGTAGGCTTCTTCAAAATTGTCGGGAAGGTAGCGGATATTATTTTGAGTTAACCACTTCATTGAAACGCAAGCCTCTGCTGTTGCGATGATACTACCGTTGATTTCCCGAAGATTACAGATTAGTTTGATCTCCTCGTTTTCTTTCCAATAGGTTCCGGTCAAAATATATTTAACCGGAGTTGATCCTGATGTTACAACCTTATAACCACCCGAGCTCACCAATTTTGATGCAAGCGATTGGTTCACCCGGTTTGATAATTCACTCCCGATGCGCGAATCTTGGTAGGTAAATATCGATAGCATTATTGGAGAATCTAATTCTCCGGTGCGTTGCTTCAAACTTTGAGCTAAAAAGTAGCATGCGTCGTCGATCGAGTTGGAACTGCCTCGGGTTATTTCAACAATCACTTTATCTATAGCTGATTTTACTGCAATGTAGCGATCGATTTGAATCTCTTGTTCAAAATTAGTGGGTTTTAACGCCATGATAATGGATTGCGCTTGTTCAACTTCCGTTAAGAGATTCAACGCATCCATGGCAAATTTATGAGCTTGCTCTCCCTGGGTTGCTAAGATTTCTGTTGCTTGTTTGACTATTCTTTCTGCTTCGGTCAATTTTGTGTTTACTATGTTGCTGTAGTAATTCATTACATCGGTTCGCTTGGAGTAAACAAGGCAATAGGCTGTTCGTTCTTTGGTATCATAATATTTCTCAACTTTTAGTCCTGTTAGGTTTAGATTAGTAGCACTGTGGCTGATTCGCGAGAATGTTTGTTGATAGTTATTATGGTTTTCTTTTACATCTAACAGCGATTCGCTTCGAATAGTAACTTGAATATACTCAGCGATTTGTCCTTTTGCATAGTTTTCAAGCCTTGTCAATAAATCGGTAGGGTTTTCTTTTTGATTATTTTTTTCGGAAGCAAATCCCACCACATATTCTTTATCGTTAAATTTTATTCGACGTTGAGCGGCGTCAGTCCATTCGGGTTTTTGAGCAATGCTTATCAAGGTTAAGCAAAACAGACCAATTATAATTATTAAATGTCTTATTATCATGGACTTGGGTTAAATTGTTATGATTTTTGTTTAGTTTTTTACGCGTTAGCAATTTAATAATATTTTCACATTTTGTGATCACACTATTTTTGTTTGTTATTCATTGTTGACACTAACGAAAACATTTTTAACCGTTTTTCCTGCCCAATAGCTTAATTCAGAAATGAAAAGTATCATCTTTTTTCAGGCAATAATAGTTATCAGTGTTAAGCTAAAGTTTTCGGGATTATTTGCAATACGAAACCCTTTGCCCTTTGGTGAAGTGCCGATAATGCATATGTAATTCTAAAAAACTTGAAACCAATGTACTATTCTCGGCTAAGGTTATTTTCGCTGCCAATATATTTTGAAACAATTTTTACTAAATCGTTTTCATCGATTGGTTTTACCAAATAATCGTCAAACACAGCTTCGTATTTGACTCTTTCCGGTTCCAACGCATAAGCTGACTGTGCAACGATGGGTATTTGTGGATTGAGTTGTTTTATGATGGTCGCAGCGGTATGACCATCCATAACGGGCATTTTTATATCCATCAGAATCAATGAAATGTTCGGATTCGACTTGAAAATTTCCACCGCTTCTTCTCCATTTTTTGCATGAAATATTGAATAATTTGATCTTATCAGCAGTTCTTCCATATACAAAAAGTTGAATTCTTCATCTTCGGCGACTAAAATGGTGGGTTTGTTATCAATGTCACCGATTGCTTTTAAAATGTTGACCGGATCCATTCCATGAACAGGTTTGTAGGGTAGGGTAAAATAAAAAGTTGATCCTTTCCCAATTTCGGAATTTACCCAAATTCTGCCTCCTAACATCTCTACAAATTCTTTAGATATGGCTAAACCTAAACCTGTCCCCCCATATTTCCTACTTATTGTTTCATCGGCTTGACGGAAGCGTTCGAATATTGTTTGGTGTATTTCCGGATTAATCCCTATGCCGGTGTCTTTCACAAAAAATTCCATTTCAAACGCTTCAGGTTTACCGCGAAGATTATACCCAAATTCCACAAAACCTTCGTGGGTAAATTTCAATGCATTGTATATCAGATTACTTAATATTTGCGTAACTTTTGTTTTGTCGGTATATATTTCCGATTCTTTGTCGGTTAAAGGGTAATAGGAGTAGATCGAAATATTTTTATTCAGCGATTGATGTTTAAAAATGGCATGAAGATCAACAATTATGTTGTTAATACACACTTTGTCAATATGTATTCTTTCCTGTTTGGTCTCTAAGGAAGCAAGGGTTATGATGTTGTTAATAATATCAAGCAGTTGATGGCTGCTGTTTTGGATGATCGATACAAAGCTTTTTCGTTTTTCATCCGACAGGTCGGGCTTGTTCAAAATTCCTGCAAATCCGAAGATTGCGTTTAGTGGGGTTCTGATTTCGTGCGACATATTCTGTAAAAAAGCAGATTTTAATCGATCGCTTTCTTCTGCTTTTTCTTTGGCTCTTATCAGGTCAGTTTCAAATTGTTTTTTGTCGGTAACATCATTGAAAACCGTGGCAAATTTATTCCCATCCAGTTTATAGGCAAAAACGTTGTAATATTTCTTTGTAGCTTCGTTATAATCGGTAAATTCTTCCGGAATGCCGGTTTTTACTATTTTCCCATATCGTTCAATCCATGATGGTTCGATGTAGGGCATAAACTCTTTTATTCGTTTCCCAATGACCAAGTCTGCTTTAGCATTTACTAATTTTTCCCAGGCAGGGTTTACCTCTAAAAATACATAATCGATAGGTTCACCGTTCTCATTGAAAATCATTTCATGAATACCAAATCCATTCATCATGTTGGTAAACAGGTTTTTATATTTTTGCTCGTTTTTTTCGGCTTTCTCTTTGGTTTCAATTAGCTCAAACTCCATCATTTTTCTTTCGGTAATATCTTGTACATTACCAAGAAAATAAAGCGGTTCACCGTTAGTGTTCCTGATTATGGTGGCATTTAATAAGCCAAATACGGTGTGTCCATCTTTATGAATGAATTTTTTTTCTAGCTGGTAAGAATCAATTTCTCCTAAAATAAGTTGTGTTTGCAGTTCCAGATTTTTATCTAAAATTTCAGGATGGGTAATATCCCTGATTGTTTTGCCGATTAATTCTTTCTCATCGTAGCCAAGCATTTGGCAGTAAGCTGCATTGGCTGCACGGAGAGTGAAATCTAATGAAACTACCGCAATCCCGATGGAAGTGTTTTCATACATTTGACGGAACTTTAGCTCGCTTTCAGCAAGTTTTTTCGTATATTCTTTTACTTCTTTTTCAAGTAGCTTACGCTCGGTAATGTCGTGAATTATGGAGTATAGGTGGATTTTGTCATCAATGATCACTTTATCGGAATACACTTCAACATCTCTGATTTCGCCGTTTTTTAATCTATGCTTGAAATTGAAATAGTTTCGTCTATTTTCTTTGGCCAACTCCATTTCGTGTCTTATTTGCTCATCGGTGAGTGTGTTGATTTGATTGATATTCAAGTTAGTGATCTCTTCAAAAGTGTATTTATAAAAATCCATGGCAGCTTTATTGGCGTTGACAATTCTTCCGGAATCAAACTCGATAATCAGTTTTATAGAAGTGCTAACGTCAAACAGGCTTTGAAACAGATTTTTTTTCTTTTCTAACTCTTCGTTGGCAGATTGAGTTTGTTCGTTCAGCGATTTGGATCTTTCGCTAAAGGAGTGGTATTCAGCTATTTTTTCATAGGAACCATCCGGTTGGTTTTTATATTCGGTGATATCGGTAAAATACGAAATAAGGTAGTTTTTTGCCGGAGATGTAACCTTAACTTTAAAATACTTCTGAAGTGTTTTGGAATAATATTCCATTTCCAATGGTTCGCCTGTTAAGGCAACCCGACCGTATTTTCGGATCATTTCATCGTCGGCATCGGGCAGAATGGATTTGATTGATTTCTCAACAATATCCATTTTTTTTATGCCCATATTTTGTTCAAATTGTGAATTCGCTTCGAGAATAATTATATCGGAAGGATTACCGTCTTCATCAACCAACACTTGGTTCAGAGTGTAACCCAAAGGAATTGACTCAATAATATGGTTGTACTGCTCTTTTAAATCCATGGTTTCGTTTGTTTTCGAGCTATTCATGTTACTAAAATTTGATGCTTTACTTCGTTGCGTTTTCTTCTCAAGTGAATTGGACAAGGATGTCTGTATGAATGTATAATAGTGAGTGTTGATACTAAAAAAGTGCGTGATATCAAAAGTAAAAAAAAGCTCATAAAAAAACCACGTTTTGCTAAAAAATCGTGATTATTTCGCTTTAAGCCGAGGAGCACCTTTAGATGAGCGATTATGAAACCTTGTTTTACCGTCTTGTAGATTTAAAACATCGTATTTGATTACGGTAATAGTTCAACCATATTTTATATTTCTTCGATTATTCAACGTAGTTTAATCGAAAATTGATCGTATAAAGTTTGTATAAAGTTCGTATAAAGTTCGTATAAAGTTCGTATAAAGTCCGTATAAAGTTCGTATAAAGTTCGGTTAAAATATGGTTCAAAATGAACTGTTGTGCGAACATGATTTGCTGAAGAGTGGAGTAAAATTGAAGATGGGTGTTTGCCAAACTCAAACGCTCGTCAGACGATTCTGAAATAAAGCAAAGTGTTGATTTACTTTCGCTTTTGGGGGATTTGTCGATAAATAAATCTCGAAGATTATCAAGAAACGTGTAAAAATCTACGAGAAATTGCCATGGAAAAAGTTTTCCCAGGTGGCGGAAAATTCACCGGAAAATACCAAAAGAGTTTTTGCATTAATTTCGTTGTTGTAAATAATGATTCGGGTTAAAGGTAGTGTTTGTCAAAGTTTCAAGAAATGGAGATCTATTTCTAAGCCTTTATCAACATTTGGTGTTTTGGTAAAATTGAGGTTGGAATAATTCAATTTACAGTTATTGTGTATTTTCTACCTTTGACCATTCAAAAACTGATAGTCAACGATTCATGAGTCTAATAGACTATTTCCCAACATGAATTTTTAAATTCTCGTACACGACAATATTGCAGTTTGAAGAAATCCATTTTAAACAAGAAATTTTCTATTGTGTTGGATTGCAAAGAGAAGGCATCCATTTTTTGATATTTTTCGTCTTAAACGATGATCTTTGTGAGATTACATTTTTTTTGAAATTTGGAAAATTTTTATTTTTAGCCACAAAGATATAGACACTAAAAATGATTCATCGATTTAGCAAAAGCAGGGCAATATCTATATGGTTAGGCATGATTTGTACTATTGCCTTTTCGTTACAAGGGCAAAAGAGTGTTGATTGGAAACCGGCACAAAAAGGATTGGTGCAATATCAGGCAAAACCTAAAGATATGCTGATTTATTTTTACACCGATTGGTGTGGTTGGTGCCGACGCATGGAAAATGAATCTTTTTCCAATAAAGCGGTTGTCGATTATATGAATCGTTCGTTTTTGTGCATCAAGTTTAACGCTGAATCGATGGATACGCTTGTGTTTGGTAAGCATCAGTACGTGAATCGCAACACATCGAAAAAAGGGGCACACGATTGGGTAATATATCTGCTGCAGGGCAAAGTGGGATATCCCGCAATTGTTTTTATCAACGAAAGAGCAGAGGTGGTTACCGCCGTTTGGGGTTTTCGCGCTCCTAAAGAATTGGAAGCTCTTCTTCATTTTATTAAAGAAAAACACTATATTGACCAACCTAATTTTGATGAGTATTTAAAAACTTTTAAATCGTCAGATTATGAATGATTTTCGTGAACTGGTAACACGTACACGCAGCTACCGCCGCTTTGATAATTCGGTGAATATTCCCCGCGAAAAGCTCATAGAGTGGGTCGATTTGGCTCGGTTGACCCCATCGGCTAAGAATCAGCAATCGTTGAAATATTTTATCGCTAACACTCCCAACGAAAATCGGAAGGTTTTTGAATGTTTATCGTGGGCCGGATATTTACCGGATTGGCATGGCCCGTCCCCAAAAGAACAACCAACGGCGTATATAGTGATGCTGAACGATAAAACTATTACCCCCATTTGTCAGTATGACCATGGAATTGCTGCGCAAACCATAATGCTTGCCGCTAATAATGAAGGTTTTGGTGGGTGTATCATTGCAGCCGTTAATCGTCCGCAATTGGTGAGATACTTTCCTTTTGCTGAACATCTTGAGGTTTTATTAGTAATTGCCTTAGGGAAACCCAGCGAAGAGATAATCATTGAACCGGTGGTTAATGGGCAAATCCGATATTATCGCGATGAAGCAAATCGACATCACGTTCCCAAGCGTTCGCTCGAAGAGGTTTTAATTAATTATTCAACAGAGACAGAAAATGCGGTAGTATCCCTAAAAGTGTGTAATGTAAGTTAAATTTGGTTTCAAATATAATCATTTTCTTTGAATTTGTTTTGTATTGAATGGGAACGTAGCGAAGGCGTAGCCTGAGCGTAGTTCCCA